>Ga0193964_1000811_pt1 | contig 14637 bp, 11 predicted proteins | sample FB_7_MG_FD_140323 | JGI IMG/M metagenome (GOLD analysis project Ga0193964, IMG submission 140323) | Microbial mat bacterial communities from the Broadkill River, Lewes, Delaware, United States - FB_7_MG | ecosystem: Environmental > Aquatic > Freshwater > River > Microbial mats | place: USA... | reverse complement strand
TGGTTGGAATTAGTTGAATTCTTGTTTTCCGGGCGGATAGGTTAAATGTACATCAGCGTTCCGGAAAATGAAAATATAGTGCAAGCGTTTTAGTCAAGTTTGAAAATTTGCGCTTTTTAATATTTTAACACAGAGTTTACTTAAAAAAGATATATCAAGCGAAAAAAATGGTGTCAAATACTATTGTACCCTTATTCGCCTTTGTTATAAACGCTTTTGGTATCATTAATTTTATGATAACAATAAAAAACAAACTTAATCAAGTGTCGCAAATGAGGGAAATCATGACCCATTCAACGCTGTTGACCACTGAGGATCTGATGAAAGATCTGAATATGGGTAAGGCCACTTTAAAGTTCATTTTACATCGATTCCGTCCCTGGCTTACCACACAAATTGTCAACGATGAAACATGTTATACTGAGCAGGCGGTGACGACCCTTTTAAAAATCAAAAATTTTCTGGATACAGGTATGCTGCCCGAGCAGATTGAGACGTCTTTGGTGCAGGAAGCAAAAATGCTTAAAGCCACAGCAAGCGTACAAGATCCTTCCGGGAACCAAGGGGCAATCCCAGTGGGTATAGAGTCTGTATCTATGTTCCAGGATATGTTCCAGGTATATATCGAAAAACAGGACCGTATCGCTTTAGCCCAGGAATCACTTGCCCGGGTAGAAGACAGAAAAGCGGATGCAATGGAAAAGCGTGCTGCAGCCGAAGAAAAAAAAGCCGCTGCAATGACAAACATTGCCCAGGCATTGCAGGAGATGAATCAGCGGCATAGCCAGGCTCCAGAAGCCATGGAAATTGCCGGACGTGCCGTGGAAACCCTGGCCCTGGAAGAATCACCCGGGCTTGACGAAAGCCTTTTAGATACCAATTTTGATGAAAAAGAAGATCTGCTTGAAGATCCCGTCCCCTTGGAAGATCAATTCAAGTATCAGGACCACGAGGATCTTGGCGACATCGGTTCTTCCAACATGGATGACCTGTCCTTGCTGGTCAATGAAACAGCACTGACACCTGAAAATATTGATGACCTATCCTCATTGATAAACTCTGTATCAGATCCCCACAGCGATCTTGGCGACCTTGAAAGCCTGCTGGAAGAGTCGCCGTCAGCACCTGAGATAAAGAATCTATCAAATGATATGGATGATTTGTCAACGCTGGTTGATTCTGATTTGTCTTCGTCTAATTTTCCCGAGAATAAAGCGGCTAGTAAAGGCGACAATGAAAACGATATCGATGATCTGTTCAGCCTTGTGGATACGGATCTCGATGCCCCACAGGACTTTAATGAAAATATAGATGATCTGTCCAAACTTATTGAACCTGCCGGCGAAGAGGCCGTTGCGGATTTAGATGATCTATCCACCTTGATTGGAGAACCTGCACAGTCCCAAGCACCGATGGATGATCTGGCCAGGCTTATTGAACCTGCAAGTGATGCGCGCGCCGGTGATCTCGACGACCTATCCGCCCTGCTTGAAAAACCGACACAATCCCAGGAGACGATGGATGATTTGTTCAGTCTTGTGGATGACACCGGGGGAAAATCAGGGAAGGCGAAGCCTGAGGTTGACACCCAGACTGATGATCTTTGGTCCCTGGTACCGGATACAGAAAATTCAACCCGGAAAACACAGAACGGCCCGGTCGAGCAGTCAGTTTATACCCCTGGAATGGACAACCTGTCAGCGCTGATAAATGAAGCACCAGACAACAGCCAAGCATCAGCCGACACAACGTCTAATGAAAAAAACAGTTTTGAGACTCCCACGGAGAGTCTTACGGAAACGCCCTCGATAAAACCGAACATTTTGCCGGATCAGGATATGAAAACATACAAGGCTGCCGTCATGAAAATCATCATTGAATTAAAGGAACAAGGGTCTACACCTCAACAGACAACGGATCGCCTCAACCGAGACGATGTCGCGACCCTGTCCGGGAAGCCGGCCTGGGGATTAAAAGCCATAGAAAAAATTTACGGTTTTATTGATTCTGCAAAATAACAACCATGGGGTGGCCTGGTTCCATCAACAACCTATGCCCCACCACAACGATACATAAAGGTAATTCAACAACCTATTGGAACTTTTATTTTGCCCCTGCAGCGTCGGCGAAACGCGTGTCCACAAATTGATCCAAATCAATGAGAGAGGTCATAATATTCATTTTATCCATCATATATTTCTGGATCATATCAAGATCTTCTTTCTGGGGATAAAGCTCGCCTGTCAAAATCCGGTCAGGCGGATCTGTAAGCACTCGTCGGATGATATCCTTGTCCTGGGAAAAAAAATCAGCGCCAATAATTGAAGCAGGTTCAGGCTGGGCATCAATGGCAAGCCCGGACCGTACAAAACTTGTGCAAATTTCCTGAATGGCTTCGGGATTCTTTTCAATAACCTCGGAGCGCATGACAAAAACACAGCAGGGATGCTTGGGCCACAGATTTTTTGATAGTTCAAATTCTTCACCATGCCCGGCTGCTATAACCTGGGAGCCAAATGGTTCAGCTACGATAAACCCGCCGATTTCGCCGCCTTCGTCATACTCAAGGGCTTCGGGCATCTGGAAAGGTGCAACAACCTCAAGGGTGACATCAATGCCCTTTTCCGTAGCACGTCCGGGTTTCAACCCTTTTTCGGATAACAGCTTATGAAACAGCATGTTGTGGATGGAGAGCTGATACGGAATCAATACGGTCTTACCCGCGAAATCCTCAACAGAATTGATATTGGCCCTTTTGTTTTTAACCAGAACACTGCCGGATTTATGGGCCAGCAACAGCAGTTTGAGATCAACACCGGACTTGAAAAGATCCATCGCTGTCGGCGCCAAAATCAGAGCCCCGTCCAGGGATTTTACGGAAAGAGCATCAGCAACTTCATTCCACCCGTTTTTAACCACAGGTTCCAGCGTGCAGTGCTGAAAGGTTTCCATACTTTGTTGTAATTTTCGAGCTGTTACACCGAGAATGAAATGATCAGTGATTTTAAGATATCCGATCTTGATCGCGGGTTTTTCCGCCATTTCAGGCACCTCCGGGGATGATTAAATATAATAAATAATGCTGAATCTCATTAATGATTATGTATAACTTTAATTCAAAGTCAATCTCAAAAAGGCTTTGAACTGTCTAATTACCGAATTTTGCGCAGCATTTACATCTGAATTTGGCATAATTTCGCAACAAAGTAAACCCCAACGTTGCAGAATATGAAGTCCTGATAAGAACGCGGTATATAAATTTTAATTAGAAAAAGAATCCGAGTGCCCGGTTAATTCAGCCGTTTTTTTTGCTTGAATAATGATGCTTGCGAAAATCAGATCCTGGGGAGAGGTGAGTTTAATATTAAACGATCCGCCGCCCACCATCGTCACCGGTATTTTCGCATGTTCGCAAACCGATGCTTCGTCCGTACCCAAAAAGCCGGTATTCCGGGCATGGGAAGCGGCCTCGACAATCAGGTCCAGGCGAAAAACCTGGGGCGTCTGGGCTAGGAACAGCCCATCCCGGTCAAGGGTGCAGAGTATTTTGCCATTTTCATCAGCCCTTTTTACCGTATCAGAAATGCCAAGAACCGGAATGCAGGCACCGTCTTTCAACCCACCGTCAAGGCACCGATCAATCAGATTTTCATCCACAAAGGGCCGCACCCCGTCATGAATCAGCACCAATGTTGTTTCAGGTTGCGCACAAATTTTCAACGCTTTTTCAAGTCCGTTCCCCACGGAATCCTGACGGGTAACACCGCCTTTGATAATATGCAAAGGTGTCGAAAATGAACATCGGTGCAAAAGGTCGTTACAGGTAAAAGCCAGGTCCTGTTCCGGAACCACCAGAATAATCTCATCCACCCGGCAGTGCTTGTCAAAGGCGGCAAGTGTGCGCACGATTACCGGAACACCTTCCAGATCAATGAACTGTTTTTTAACAGTGGACTGCATGCGCAGGCCTTTTCCGCCCGCTACAACAACAGCAATCTTTTTAAATGTCTCTTTATTTTTTGCGTCAAACATAAATTTTAAATCAAATAGCTCAATTCACTGGGCAGAGGAATGCCCTTGCCCATATGGTCCTCACCGTAATTAACACCGGAAAGAATTTTCAAATCATTCAACGCCCGGGAATCTCCTGTAAAGACGACCGCCTCAATCTCCTCTTTTTTAATTTTCCCCCCGGCCCACTGAATATCAAGGACCGAAGAGGCGTCAAACTGGTCTTTTCCCACATGAAGATTGACTTCTCCGCCGTAATGCTGAACAATTTTTGCCACCAACAAGCTTGGGCGGCTGTGAAAGCCCCTGTCTTTGGGAATCCCCACTTCAATTTTGCCTGATTCCATATTCGTGTTTAAAACTCTTGTGGCCACAGCCTTGCCGGAGGATAAAAAACGGCCTGCATAATATAGACAGTAATTCATGGCACGGTCCAAAACAGCATCCGGATCAATGAGATCGGAAAGGGACAGACTGATATTTTTATAAACATGCTTAAATCCCGTATCATACAGGTGGCGCTCATAAAAATGGAGCAAGCGCCCTAAAACCTGCAGAATATGAAATACGATGGAAAAATGACTTCGCAACTGGCCTAAAAGTTCGACGTCGGGGGACTGCAACGTAGTGACTACATAGGAATCAAAGGAGGACTGAATATTATGCACCCGCATCTCATAGCTTCTGATTGTCACCTCGTTGATAACATCAGGAACAAGCTTATAAATGGTTTCAAGGTCATAACGTTCGTAAAAGGTGAACTGTTCAAAATCCCGGATCAGCTCAAGAAACTGACTGGAAATTCGTGTCAGATTTTTTTTCTGACTGCTTTTGGGTATGGCGTCGTCAATATTATGTTCCAGTTGGCTGGCAGTGGCAATGCCGGGAAAATAGTCCAGGTCATAACCGGATTCCGGGATGGTGATACCCAAACGAGTTGCCTCTCTCAGGGCAACGGGTGCTGCTTGGTGAATGGCATCCTGGAGAAATCGAAGCATATCCAGTGCTTCCTGTTTAAAGGCACTGTGGTTCTGATCCCCGAAATCGTAAAAATCGAACCGATCCAGAGTGTGACGCTGGGAATAACAGGCAAGGGAAAGGTGTCGAATTGCTGCTGATATTGCACGATAAAACACCCAGTCCTTATTTTTTTTTGCACCGTGAAAGTCAAGAAAATCTTCCATGATGTGGGAGGTGATGATCAATTTTGAGCAAAGTTTTTTGGTAAAAAGATAACTGTCGTCATTCAATTCAACAATGAACAGAATGCACTGAAGGTACTCATATGAAAAAATATTTGCTTTTTCTTTAAAAGATATGTCACAGGTGTCATTCATAGCTATTTACCCGGTATTTAGTGCCCGACCGAAAACCGTAAATTTTGCCGACCACTTCGTTGGTCACAACGTTGAACCCTCTAAATACGCTATGTATTCCTCCGGTCAAAGTTTGCCTCCGCCTTGTACCCGACAAAATTTCCAGGTTTTCGTTCGAACACTATTTAATAAAATTTCGGTCTGACCGGCCCGTAAGCCGAATTTTGTTACCCTTTTGCGGTTACCCGCAAAAAGATCAACGGTCATTCATCTAGTATGCATGTTGCCATACATCTCAAGCAACCTACCCGGAGACTTGGGCGGGCAGCCCTCAAACGTCTCGCTATTTGGTCTTGCACCGGACGGGGTTTACCAAGCTTTCCCGGTCACCCGGGAAACTGGTGCGCTCTTACCGCACCGTTTCACCCTTACCCAGCCACTCATTCAAATGAGCAACCAGGCGGTCTACTCTCTGTTGCACTTTCCTTCACGTCACCGTGACTCCACGTTATGGAGCGTCCTGCCCTGCGGTGTTCGGACTTTCCTCCCGGCGTCAATTCGCCCGGCGACCGTTTGTTCCAGTCAGACCGAAATTAAAATTTTTTCTTCAATATAGAGTATCAGCTTTTTTCATAATAAAGAATTCGGCTGCATTGGGGACAGAATATCAACTGATTTCCCCGCTGAACTTCAATATAAAGCTGGGGTGGAATATTCATAAAACACCCTAAACATACCTGATCCTGCGCCTGGGCAACTGCAGATCCCTGATTCATTTTGGAAATGCGTTTAAATCGATCTAAAAGTTTAGGATCCAGGCTTATACCGATTTCTTTCTGGCTTTCAAGATATTCTTCAAGAAGCTTACGGTCTTTAATGCTTTGTTCTTCAATCTGATTCTGTTCCGCTTTGACCTGTTCTTCAAGCTGCTGATATTCTTTTGTACTTTCATCCACAATAGCCTGGGACTTCTCCCGCTCTTCCATGATCTGTAACAGCTCTGTCTCTAATACATCCTTTCTTTTTTTGTTATCATCCACCTCCCTGAGCAAAACCTGATACTCTTTATTTGTGCTTACATTGCGAAGAGTTTCGTTGCTTTTAATAATACGCGCATCAACAATTTTGATCTCATTTTCACTGTCAAGACAATTTTTTTCAAGTGTTTCAAGCTCTTCGACATTTTCCTTAAGCGCTGCTGCAAACTGTTTTAGTCTGGATGCCAGTTTGGTTTTCTTTTTTTCAACCTCGTACAGTACGTCGTTTAGACGGACTATTTGAGTTTCAGCCTCCTGAAGCTTTACAAGGGTGGCAATATCTGGTTTTGACATAAGGTGTTACATCCTCATATGGTTAAAAATGGATCTTGTTCCTGATCATATGTATTAAGTACAATTTCATGCTTCCCGGCATCAAACATCTGCCCAAGACGATTTTTCAAAAGCTCAACGGCAATGAATTCGGAAGAAAAATGACCAACATCAACAGCAGATTTGCCATGGGACTCTATATCCCGCGCCTCGTGGTATTTCAAATCCCCTGTGATATATACATCCATTCCTGAGCCTAAAAATTGCGTTGTCAAAGAGCCGCCGGAACCCGAACACAGTGCTGCTGTTGATACCATGCTCCCGGGATTACCAATAATTCTTACCCCGGAAATTCCCAATTTTTCTTTAATCCGGCACGCCAGTTGTTCAAGTGTCATGGCCCCACCAAGCCGGCCAATTCGCCCAAGCCCCTGAATCGGGCCTGCAGATTCTTTTTTAATTGTATCGGCAAGAAAAACATCTGTGCAAAGAATGCCCAATTTTTGGGCCAGATAGTCGTTCAGACCATCCTGGACTTTATCCAGGTTTGTATGGGCACTAACTACGGCAATCCGGGATCTGGCACTGGCCAAAATGGCAGTTCCAGGCATCCTACTGAAATCAATCTGTTTTTCATGTGACATGATCAAAGGATGATGGGTAATTAACATGTCACACCCCAGCTTTTCCGCTTCGGACAATGCCTTATCCGTGACATCCAGGGCAATTAGAATTTTAGACACTTGCCACCCGGGATCACCGACCTGAAGTCCTGAATTATCCCAGGATTCAGCCAGGGAAAAAGGTGCAATTTGATCTACAATATCAATAATCTGTTTTACCGTGAGCATGCGTTCAATAAGTCTCAAAATAAAAAAGCGTGGAGTACACTCCACGCTTAAGATTTAGTTTTTTTTCGTATCGCTTTACAGGCATATCCATGTATGACCTGGTCATCCTTCCTCTCTTCTTAACATATCAATCGGCTTCCCTCCTGTTTAAGACCTCATAAATAAATGAGTTCTTTGGTGGGCCCACCTGGATTCGAACCAGGGACCGACCGGTTATGAGCCGGTGGCTCTGCCAAACTGAGCTATAGGCCCGGAAAGCCGCTTTGGTACTACGTTACAAGCAAATTTGCAATATATATAGTAACACCTACATACTGTCAAGCGTTAATTGGTGTTTGAACAAAAAGTTGCCGATCTGCTGCTCGCATCTGGGCAACTTTGCGGGCATACGCCCCTTTATTGAGTTGCCCAAACACAGTTTTTTTGTTCAGGTACTAATTTTCGATAAACGTCTTCAACTTTTTACTCCTGGTCGGATGACGAAGCTTACGCAAGGCCTTGGCTTCAATCTGACGAATACGCTCCCTTGTGACGGTAAAATCCTTTCCAACTTCTTCTAAAGTGTGGTCAGACTTTTCGCCAATACCAAAACGCATCCTTAATACCTTTTCCTCCCTTGGCGTCAGCGTTGCCAGTATCTTACGCGTCTGTTCGGCAAGGCTTAAATCAATAGCGGCCTCGGAAGGAATAGAAAATTTCTTATCCTCGATGAAATCTCCAAGATGGCTGTCTTCTTCCTCACCAATGGGCGTTTCAAGGGAAATAGGTTCCTTGGCAATCTTAAGTACCCGCCGAACCTTATCAATGGGGATCTCCATTTTTTCGGCAATTTCCTCGGGCGAAGGTTCTTTGCCCATCTCCTGAACCAGATACCGGGAAGTGCGGATCAGTTTATTAATGGTTTCGATCATATGAACCGGAATCCTTATGGTTCTGGCCTGGTCTGCAATGGCACGGGTAATAGCCTGGCGTATCCACCAGGTGGCATATGTGGAAAACTTGTATCCCCGACGATACTCAAATTTATCCACCGCCTTCATCAAACCGATATTGCCCTCCTGGATCAAATCAAGGAACTGCAGCCCCCTATTGGTATATTTTTTGGCAATACTAACCACAAGCCTTAGGTTGGCACGGACCAATTCTCGTTTGGCGGCATCCGCTTTTCTACGACCTATTTCAATCCCTTGAACAATGGCATTGAGGTCATCAACACTGCCTTTGACCAGGTCCTTTTTTTCGGCAACCTGATCGCACAACGCTTCAATATCATTAAAAAGAGTAGTAACACGATCCGGGGTGATCTCGCGTCTTGACGTGGCCCATTCAAGAAAAGCCACCGGGTCTTTTGTCTGTTTCATCATAGTACTGGGCTGGACATTAAACGTTTTTGCACACCTGGCCAGCAGATTGTCCACGGTTTTAAACCAGACTATTGTGTTTCTGATACTCTTTTCAATATTATCAATGACATTGGATTCAAATCGCCAACTTTTAAGCAACTCAAAAATTTCTTCGGTGTTGCAGTCAATCTGCTCCCCAAGACTGCTGTGTTTTTTTGTACCCTTCCTGATGGTTTCAAGCTCGTCACGACAGGACTGATTCTGATCATGCAAGTTTCTTATCCGAGCTAAGGATTCAAGGAATTTTTCCTGTTTGGTGACTTCATCAACCACCCCGTCCCCCTCATCCACATCCCGGAGCACATGCTTGGGACGCATGGCCTTCTCTTCCATTTTTTTACCGTACATAAAAATGGTATTCAGTGCCAAAGGACAATCCAGCATGGCCCGCAGCACATCCCGTTCCCCGACCTCTATTTTTTTGGCGATCTCAATCTCGCCTTCACGGCTGAGCAGGGTTACCATACCCATCTCTTTAAGATACATCTTCACCGGATCAGTGACCGCACCAAATTCCATATCGGAACGTTCGCGCCCGGAAGAAAGCGTGCTCTTGCCAGCTTTCTTCTTCGTATCCTTTTCATCATCATTGCCCTTACGGGACCCAGAGCTTTTGGCTTTTTTATTTTTTGGTGACCGGGACGTCTTTTTGGAGCTTTTGGCCTTACCCGGTTTAATGGCAGACTTACCCTCGTCTCTGTCACCAACCAGTTCAATACCCAGTTTCTGAAACTGAATAACAATATCATCTATCTGCTCAAAGGATTGCAAATCATCTGAAATGGCGTCATTTATTTCGGCAAAGGACAGGACACCTGTCTCCTCTCCCTTTTTAATGAGCTTGCGCATTTCGTCTTTGCCGATCATCACGCTTTGCTCAGATCTGCTGGTCTTTTCTGCCATATACGCCTCCCAAAGGCTTAAAGTTAACTGTTATGCAACTGCTTAATCTGCTGCTGTTTAAGTTTGAGCAACTCGATCACATCAACATCACAGCCCTCTTTTGCTTTTGTTAATTCACTGACAATTACTCTGTCTGTTTTATTTTTTATTTTTATGACCCGATTGACCAGGACAGCAAACGTTTGCGCCGGATCCTGAACCCCGGTATAATCTTCCATAGCCATGGATGCTATCAATTGCCGATCTTCATCGGTTTCAACCCGGGTCATGACCGCGCCCACAATACTTTGTGTGTCCGCTCCACTGTCAATGATTAAACGGCCAAGCCGCTCAAGCTGCTTTGAATAAAAGGCGGGAAGCACCTTTTTTTCCACAGCAACACAAATCAGTTCAGGCCAGTGAAGCATCATGGAAAGGATCTGTTTTTCCCTTGGGTCCGATTCCAAACCACTTTTGGAAGTGTCATCAATTTCAGGAATCAAAGGCCCCCGGGCCTGTCTGTTTACCTGCTTTTCATAGGCATCCTTTACTTTTTCAAGAACAGCCTTTTCATCAATATTCAGTGTCTCGGCAAGTTCACGAACATAGATTGAACGAACGGCATAATCCTGAATCATGGCCAGGTGCCGCTTCATCTCATCCAAAACCTTTATACGGCCCTCAACGGAGGTACCGTAGGTGTCCAGGGCCAGTTGGAGCAAAAACTGCATAACTGTCTTGGCAGTACCTGCAAGTTCAAGAAAAGCCTCCCGACCATGGGCCATGACATAGGAGTCGGGATCATTATTTCCCGGAAGCACCAGAATCCGTGTATCAATCCCCTCCTGAACAAAAATATCAATGCTTCTTTTGGCTGCCTTTATGCCTGCTTCATCAGAGTCAAAAACCAAGGTCATGGTCGTTGCGTAGCCTTTAAGAATCCTGACATGTTCCCGGGTCAAGGCTGTACCAAGGCTTGCCACACTATTTTCAATTCCATGCTGATAAAGGGAAAGAAAATCAAAATAACCTTCCACAATAAATACCTGACCCTGTCTGCGGCACGCTTGTTTGGCCGCGTGTAATCCGTAAAGAATACGGCTTTTACTGTATACCGGGCTTTCAGGAGAGTTCATGTATTTGGGCATGCTGTCGTCCATGACCCGACCGCCGAACCCGGCCACCTGCATGTTGATATCAAAAATAGGAAACATCAGTCGATTTCGAAATCTGTCGTAAAACCCATTTTTCTGTTTTCTTTCCAGCACCAGTCCGGAGCTGACCGCTACCCCTCTGGCAACTTTCTCTTTTTTTAAAACATGAACAATAGCATCCCAGGCATCGGGGGAGTATCCAAGCTGAAACTGCTCAATAATCTGTTTACTGGTTCCCCGCCGTTCAAGATACTGCCTGGCTGCATTGCCATTTAAGGAGTCCTTTAGGAAACCTGTATATGCCTGCATGACCTTTTTATTTAAACGGAAAAGCGCTTCCCGTGTATGAACAGCCTTACGCTGTTCAGGACTCATCTCCTGGGTCTCAACAACAACGTTGTATTTTCTGGCCAGCATCCTTGCTGCTTCTGGAAAGGAGATCCCATGATATTTCATGACAAATGACAGGACATTGCCGCCGACACCGCACCCAAAGCAATGAAAAATCTGCTTATCAGAATTAACGGAAAAAGAAGGCGACTTTTCGGAATGGAAGGGGCACAGACCAAAGAAATTTCTGCCTGACTTCTTTAAAATAACTGCCTCGGACACAATATCAAATATATCCGAGGCAGCTAAAATTTCTGCAATTTTTTCTTCGGGGATCATCATTTTGGGTGGTGCAGGCTCCAAAATCTCAAATCTTTACGTAATTTAAATTAGGATAAGCAGTGAATACGACCTGTCAACGACTCAGCGTGCAATTGACTATAAACATCCCTTGGTGGACAATGCACCAGATACCTGGGAAATTGGCCGGGTTGCAGTATGCAAAGACCGACCAAACGCCTTGAATATGGATTCAAGGACGTGGTGCTCATTCTCACCGTACAAGGTATTAATATGCAGATTAAATCCGCCTTTGACACAAACTGCCTGGAAGAACTCCCGGGCAAGATACGCATCGAAAGCCCCACGGGATTTCAAATCGTTGGGAATATTGTAGACAAGATAAGGTCGGTTGGACAAATCAATGGTGACCCGGGACAAGGATTCATCCATGGGAACGCTTGCATCACCAAACCGATGGATACCCCCTTTTTCAGATAATGCCTGCTGGATCGCCTGCCCTAGGACAAGGCCCGTATCCTCTACGGTGTGATGGAAATCCACGTCAAGATCGCCTGTGGCTGAAATGCAAAGATCAAAAAAACCATGCACTGTAAACGCGGTAAGCATGTGATCAAAGAAAGGAATGCCAGTGCTGATCTCAGCCTTGCCCTGTCCGTCCAGATTCAGCCGGATATTTATCCGGGTTTCCTTGGTCTGCCTTGATACCTCAGCTTGTCGACTCATAAAAAAAGTTCCTTGAAACCGGCAGAAATCTGTTTTATAAAACCTTCTATAATTTAAGTGGTACGCTGCTTTTCTTTTTCGGCCCATAACGGCGCAACACAATACGTCATAACGAATCCTTCTAAAATACGCATATTCCCGGTATTTGTCAACGCTGAATCCATCGTCCGGCATACATTTAAACAACTTATTGAAATTTCAGAAATAATTGGTATATTAAAGGTGTATGTAATTTAAGGGAAGCGCTATGGATATTCAGGCTGCAGGAATAAACAGCTACTATACATATCAGTCCGCCCTTGAACAGGGCTCCGACCCAATATCTGCGCCCCCCGATTCCGGATCCCGGACACAGGATACGCAGGTCAGTCAAGCCCTGCCCCTGCCTGACGATGAAGAACAAGTTGATTCGGCTTCCCAGACCCAGGAAGATGAAGCGACGCAGAAAGACGTCCAGCCATCAGCGTCCGATGCAGAGTCAATGCTTACCCCGGATGAGATGCTACTCGTTGAAAAACTTAAAAGAATTGATTCTGAAGTTCGGGCTCATGAAATGGCCCATATTGCCGCAGGCAGCGAATACATTACCTCTGGTGCCACTTTTTCCTACCGGCAGGGCCCTGACGGAAAACGCTATGCGGTGGGCGGAGAGGTCAGTATTGACACAGCCCCCGAGCCCGGAGATCCCAAGGCAACATTACAAAAAATGCGGCGAGTGCGTGCCGCAGCACTAGCTCCTGCCCAGCCATCCTCCCAGGATTTAAAAGTCGCATCCAACGCTGCATCCCAGGCGGCAAAGGCCATGGCTGAAATCACACAGCTTATGGCAGATGAGCAGGCCAACCAGATGGAGACGGCAGTATCCGACTATACCCGGCAGCAGGTTTCCGATGCGTATGCCAAAACAGGAGATATGCCCGACCAGGCGACCCAAAACTCATTCCACATCGCTGTCTGAAAAAAATATTGTTATGAAGATAAATTTTTGATATTATTAGATATCATTTGTACAAACCGGGGGTAAAAACCATGAATATGACCATCCGAAACAATGCTTCAGCTTTGCAGGCATTTTCAAAGCAGATATTGGTTTCTTCAAACAATATTGCCAACTCCCAGTCAGACGAGTTTAAGGCGGACAGGGCGCATAATGTCGAAGGTGAAAACGGACAGGTACAAACCTCCATTTCCAAAACCCAGGCAAGCGCGCCTATCGTTGAAGACCCCCTGAAAACTGACGGCTCCTTCAAGGAACTATCCAATACAGACATTGCAGAGGAAATGATTGCGCAGCTTCAAGCCCAGAACGGGTTTGAAGCCAACGCCAAAATGATTCAGGCCTATGATGATACCACAGGGACCCTATTGGACATCATTGGATAAGCCGACAGGTTTGGCATAGAACATCCCTCGTAACGGACAAGTACCGATAACCCCACAACGACCTATTGATTATTTTCCATCGTGCTAAAGCTTACTTTCCTAAACCGAACCCTTTGGACCCTTTTTTTGGCTGGGCTGATATGCGTTGGATGCAGTACGCCTGAGATAACGGCCCCGGATAGCCTGGTGGATCAGGCTGTCCTTCCAGGACAATCTGATGAGCCTGTCTATACCCCCCCCAGCTCCCGACCGGAACCAAAACCCAACCCCAAAACCACCAAGACATCCCCTGTCGACAAAACGCGTCAAACAATTATCCAGACGGCCATGACTGCCGTGGGTAAGCCTTATCGCTGGGGCGGTCTTTCTCCAAAAGGTTTTGACTGCTCAGGATTAGTGGTATATGCCTACAAAAGAATCGGGATTCATGTGCCAAGAACAGCCAAAGCCCAGTTCAAAGGCAGCAGCTCAGTCACCCGTCGAAACATCAAACCTGCAGACCTAGTTTTTTTTTCCGTACCCAGAAGAAGAGGCGTTGTTCATGTAGGGATTTACATCGGCAAAGGGCAATTTGTCCATGCACCGGGCAGGGGGCGCAAAGTGAAACGCGCCTCATTGAACAATATTTACTTCAAACAGCATTTCATCAAAGCCGGAAATTTCTTTAAAAAAGACGCTGGATAAGGCCCATGATCGGAATAAAACATTCCAAAATACGGTTTGGAATTTTCGTTCGTATTCAAGGCGTGGCAATGGGAGCATATTAAACATATGTGCCCAGTGGCGCAATGCAGGATATGGCTTAAACTCTTTAATGGGATCTTAAGTCCAGCTTAGGTACCAGAAAGTAGGGTTCAATCAACGCATGGGGAACATATGACAATTTTGCCTTGCGTAATCCCGGTATTCCAAGATCCTGTTCCCGATTGATATATCGTGCGGTTCCTTCCAGAAATTTGGCAGTCTCATAG
>Ga0193964_1000809_pt1 | contig 14680 bp, 14 predicted proteins | sample FB_7_MG_FD_140323 | JGI IMG/M metagenome (GOLD analysis project Ga0193964, IMG submission 140323) | Microbial mat bacterial communities from the Broadkill River, Lewes, Delaware, United States - FB_7_MG | ecosystem: Environmental > Aquatic > Freshwater > River > Microbial mats | place: USA... | reverse complement strand
TAGGGACCCTCTTCTTCCCCTCTTCCTCCCCTCTTTTACTCCTCTTCTACTGTGTTATTGGAGATTTCTATTTAACATTAATTTTTTGTTACTTTCATGTGTGGTTTCAGTTTTGCAGCTTTTATTTGTTATCTTTATTTTATGATTGGGAAGATTTAGATGAGATTATAGGTATTCTATGGGTTTAATTTAATTAATGATTATGAAAGAGATTAAAATAATGTCTGAGGGAGATAATTATACTGCTATTGATTTGGGTGAGTTTGATAGCTTAAAGGAGTATTCGTATTTACATCCTAAGCTTAATCAAGAAATACCAGGTAAAGTGTTTATTGGTGAGGTATTAAAAACGACTGGTGCTGAGATTTCTTTGCAAGTGCTTCCTCCTGATACGGAGATTCCTTTTTTGCATGGTCATAGAAAGCATGAGGAGATATACATTTTCTTAAAGGGATGTGGAGAGTTTCAGGTAGATAATGTTGTTTTTAAAATTAAAGAGGGTTCTATTGTGAGAATTGCTCCAGAGGGTAAGAGGACATGGAGAAATAATTCTAATGAAAGCATGACTTTTATGGTTGTACAAACGCAGGCAGGTCAGCTGGATAGTCATTATATTGATGATGGTTTTAGAATTAATGAGGATGTTATTTGGTAGGTTTGTTAAATTCTATAATACTTTTAAGGCCATTGTCTGTTTGTTCAGATAATGGCCTTTTATTTTTGAACATTATTGAATGCTGTACGTATATCTAAGTCTAATTAATATTATTAGATATGAATAACAGATATTATAATAAGGAAGCTTTGGATTATCATTCTAAAGATCGTCCTGGCAAATTGGAAGTGATACCCACAAAACCGTATGAAACTAGTTATGATTTATCTCTGGCGTATTCTCCTGGAGTTGCTTCTCCGTGTTTGGAAATACATGATAATCCAGCGGATGCTTATAAGTATACGTGTAAGAGTAATCTTGTTGCTGTTATTACTAATGGTACTGCGGTATTAGGTCTTGGTGATATTGGTCCGCTTGCTGGTAAACCTGTTATGGAGGGTAAGGGGTTGTTATTTAAGATTATGGCGGATATTGATGTTTTTGATATTGAGGTTGATGCTGATAATATGGAGGATTTTATTAAGACGGTTAAGAATATTTCTCCTACGTTTGGTGGTATTAATCTTGAGGATATTAAGGCTCCTGAGTGTTTTGCGATTGAGCGACGTTTACAGAAGGAGTTGTCTATTCCTGTGATGCATGATGATCAGCATGGTACGGCTATTATTTCGTCTGCTGCTCTTATTAATGCTCTTAAGATTAATGGTAAGAAGATTGAGGATATTAAGATTGTGGTTAATGGTGCTGGTGCGGCGGCTGTGGCGTCTGCTAAGCTTTATATTGATCTTGGCGTGAAGAAGGAGAATATTGTCTTTGTTGATAGATGGGGTGTTGTTAGGAGTGATAAAGCACAGAAGAATTTGGAGAAGAGATTTTTTGCTACTGATAGGGATTTGTATACTCTTACTGATGCTATTAAGGATGCGGATATGTTTTTGGGGCTGTCTGTTGGTGATGTGTTAACTATTGAGATGGTTAGGTCTATGGCTAAGGATCCTATTGTGTTTGCTTTGGCTAATCCTAATCCTGAGATTTCTTATGATAAGGCTATGGAGAGTAGAAAGGATATAATTTTTGCTACTGGTAGATCAGATTATCCTAATCAGGTGAATAATGTTCTTGGGTTTCCTTATATTTTCAGAGGGGCTCTTGATGTGATGGCTACTGAGATTAATATGGAGATGAAGATTGCTGCTGTTTATGCTTTGGCTGAGTTGGCTCAATCGGAAACACCTGAGGAGGTGTTGAAGGCTTATGGTGAGGAAGAGATTAAGTTTGGTCGTACTCATATTATTCCTAAGCCTTTAGATCCTCGACTTATTGCTGAAATTTCTACTGCTGTTGCGCGTGCTGCTATTTTTTCTGGGGTGGCTCAAAAGGAAATTACTGACTGGGATGCTTATAAGAAGGAATTGGATGTAAGGCATTCGGGTGTTGTTTGTCTAAGGTGTCACTAAGTAAATGTTTTGAAATGAAGTTATTAGAAAGATTGAGATGGCGTTATGCTACTAAGGCAATGAATGGTGAGAAAGTTCCACAAGAGAAGATTGATTCTATTATTGAGGCTGCGCGTTTAGCTCCTACGTCTAGTGGTTTGCAGCCTTTTGAAATTATTGTTGTTACTAATACTGATATTAAGAAAAGAATTCGTGAAATAGGGTGGAATCAGTCTGTAATTACAGATTGTTCTCATTTGTTTGTTTTTGCTGCTTGGGATACTTATACTGTTGAGAGAATTAATAAGTTTTTTGATCATACTAATGAGGTGAGGGGTGTTAAGAATGAGGGATGGGAAGATTATAGGAAATTGTTATTAAGGACTTATCCTCAGAGAGATGCTGAGTATAATTTTAATCATGCGGCGAAACAGGCATATATTGCTTTTTCTCAGGCTATTGCGGCAGCTGCATTTGAAGAGGTTGATGCTACTCCTATGGAAGGGTTCGATCCTATAGCTCTTGATGATATATTGAATCTAGAATCTAGGAATCTTAGAAGTTGTGTTCTTTTGGCGGTTGGTTATCGTGATGCTGAAAATGATTGGCTTGTTGATTTGCCTAAGGTGAGAAGGAGTAGAGAGGATATTGTAACTATTGTTGACTAATTATTAATTGTAATAGACTAGAGATATGAAAGATAAGAAGAAATTAACTACAGCATCTGGTAAACCTTATTTTGAGAATGAAGATAGTATGTCGGTTGGTCCTAGGGGACCGGTTCTTCTGCAAGATTTTTATTTACATGAGAAGCTTGCTCATTTTAATCGTGAGAGGATTCCTGAGCGTGTTGTGCATGCTAAGGGGTCGGGTGCTTTTGGTAAGTTTACGGTTACTAGCGATATTTCTAAATATACGAAGGCTGAGTTGTTTAGTAAAGTTGGTAATGAGTGTCGGGTTTTAGTTCGTTTTTCTACTGTTGGTGGAGAGAAGGGGAGTGCTGATACTGAGAGAGATCCTAGGGGATTTGCTGTTAAGTTTTATACTGATGAAGGTAATTGGGATCTGGTTGGTAATAATACTCCTGTTTTTTTTATTAAGGATGCTAAGAAGTTTCCTGATTTTATTCATACTCAGAAGCGTGATCCTATGACTAATTTAAAGAGTCCTACTATGATGTGGGATTTCTGGAGTCTTAATCCTGAGAGTCTTCATCAGGTTATGATTCTGTTTAGTGATCGTGGTACGCCTGATGGTTATAGGCATATGAATGGGTATGGTAGTCATACATTTTCTTTGATTAATAGGGATAATGAGCGTATTTGGGTGAAATTCCATTTTAAGACTTTGCAGGGTAATAAGACTTTTACTGATATGGAGGCTAAGTTACTTAAGGGAACTGATCCTGATTATTCTCAGCGTGATTTGGTTGATGCTATTTCTAAGGGTGATTTTCCTAAGTGGGCTTTGAAGATTCAATTGATGACTAGTGAGCAGGCAAGGGGTTTTAAGTGGAATCCTTTTGATGTTACGAAGGTGTGGCCTCATGCTGATTTTCCTATGTTGGATGTTGGTGTGTTGAAGTTGAATGAGATGCCTGATAATTATTTTGCTAGTATTGAACAGGCGGCTTTTGCTCCTTCTAATGTTATTAATGGTATTGGTCTTTCTCCTGACAAAATGCTTCAGGGTAGAATTCTTGCTTATCCTGATGCTCATAGGTACAGGTTAGGTGCTAATTATGAGCAGATTCCTGTTAATAGGCCTATTAATGAGGTTCATCATCATCAGAGAGATGGTATGATGAGTGTTGATGGTAATGGTGGTGATTCTCCTAATTATTTCCCTAATAGTTTTGATAATATTGAGACTGATTATAGTGATAAGGAACCTGCTATGAAGTTAGATTCGGCTGTTGCAGATGTATATGATCGTAATATGAATGATAATGACTATTATACTCAGCCTGGTGATTTGTTTAGAAAGGTTATGAATGATAGTCAAAGAAATAATACTGTGAATAATATTGTTGTTTCTATGAGTGGTATTTCTGGTCCTAAGAGGGATGAAATTATTCAGAGGCAGTTAGATATTTTCTTTATGGCTGATAAGGAGTTGGCTCTGGCTGTTGCTAAGGGTTTGAATGTTAAAGCTAAGTATTAGATTTACATAAAAAAGGCTGTCTTTCTATAATGAGAGACAGCCTTTTTAGATTTTATCTAATATGTCTTAGAATGCAGTAATTATTCCTAGGAAGTCTTCAGCTTTTAATGAAGCTCCTCCGATTAATCCACCATCTACATCTTTGTTTGCAAATAATTCTTTTGCATTTGATGGTTTGCAGCTTCCTCCGTATAGGATAGAAGTGTTTTCTGCAACTTCTTCTCCGTATTTCTCTACAAGAGTTTTACGTATGAATGCGTGGATTTCTTGTGCCTGATCAGATGATGCAGTTACTCCTGTTCCAATTGCCCATACTGGCTCGTATGCTAATACAATGTGTTTGAATGCGTCTGCTGATAAATGGAATACTCCGTTTTCAAGTTGTGATTTAACAACTTCAAAGTGGTTTCCGCTTTCTCTTTCTTCAAGTACTTCTCCAATACAGAAGATTACGTCCATATCGTTTTCTAGTGTACGGTTTACTTTTTCTACTAAGATTTCGTTAGTTTCTCCGTAGTATGCTCTTCTTTCTGAGTGACCAAGAATAACGTATTCGCATCCTGTTGATTTAATCATTGATGCTGATACTTCTCCTGTGTATGCTCCAGATACTTCTTTTGCACAGTTTTGAGCTGATACTTTTACGTTGGCTTTGTTTACTGTTTTGTTAACTTCTGTAAGGTGAATAAATGGTGTTCCTAATACAACTTCAACATTTTTAGGAGCAGCTTTTTCAACTAATTCACTTACTTCTTTTGCTAATGCGATACCTTCTTGAAGGTTCTCATTCATCTTCCAGTTTCCTGCAACAATGTTTTTTCTCATTATACGTATATATTAATTGTTATTGTGTTTCTTTTTGAATTTCCTTAGTCTGTAGCTTGATAGACCGACTAACCATATTAATACAATTACTAATATAGTCTTTTTTGTGCTATTTCTTTCATTGTCTTTTATACAGTATGAAAGTAAATCTCTGTTCTTGAGATCTTTGACATCAGGAATGTCATTGTTATGCCACTTTTCAATGATTGTACCGTTTTTCAATAATAGCAGACCAGGGTTAGAACGGATTATAGTTTTTAACTGTGTTTCATCCATGTTACAGAATTCGTAGTCTGCTTGGTTGTCTTCAGCAAAACGTTGTGTTTCAGTTTCTAATGATGAAGTGACACAGTAAAAATCGTGTCCGTATTCCTGACAGAATGCAGCTAGTTTGTTTATTTTGTCCTGATTGCTGTTATCGTATTTTTTAATATTATATGAGATTAATAAAAAGCTATATCCTTGATTGCTTAATATTTGCTCAGATATATCTCCATTGAATGGATGTATAAGAGTGAAATCATTAATCTTTGGGCGATATCCTTCTCTAATAATTTCCTGTCTGAGATCTACATATTCCCAGTTTAGTGTGTCTTGCCATGGGTAATTTGTTTCATCAAATTCCTGAACCTCACCTGTTTTAATGTTTTTATACTTAAAGATAGATTTATATTCATCAGTCTGTGCACCTTCAGGTATAGTCATCTCTTCTGAGATATTCACCCCTGTTTTATATGGTCTGAAGTCGATTAAAGGAAGGTGCTGGTATGAACATACAGATAACCATGTCATGAATATTATTGATGCTAATAACCAAAAATACTGGTCTATTACAGTCCATATAGATTTGAATTTTTTTCTATCCCTGAAAACAATAATTGCACAAAATATTAGTACAATATTCTTTAAAAATGTATCCCAATTACTAATTACAAGTGCATCTCCAAAACATCCACAGTCAGACACCGGATTCTTAAGTGCTATAAATAAGGTTAGTGGAGTGAATATACTCATGAAAATCAAGGCTCCTATAGATGCCCATTTTATGCGTATATTGAAAACCATACAGAATCCTATAATGAACTCTATTATAGATAATAGTATTGAGAATGTGAATGACAATGAACTAAGCCAGTTCATTGAAAAGGCATTAAAATAATCGGTAAGTTTATATGTAGAACCCAGAGGATCAAGTCCTTTTACAAAGCCTGAGTATATAAATACAATACCAAGAAGTAGCCTACAGATGTTTCTTAAAATTTTCATAGTTTTACCGAGTTTGGACTATTCTCCTTCGTATCCTGATTCGAATTCCAGTTTTATCATGGCGAATACTGCATAATTAATCATATCAAAGTAATTAGCATCTATTCCTTCTGAAATTAATGTTTTCCCTTCGTTGTTTTCTATTTGCTTTGTACGATTAAGTTTCATTAATATTAGGTCGGTGTATGAACTTATGCGCATCCCTCTCCAAGCTTCGTCGTAATCGTGATTCTTCTTAAGCATCAGTTGTTTAGCTTCTTCGAAGTATTTATTATATAGAGCTGAAACTTCATCTTCGTCCATCTTTTCCTCTGAAGGGCCAAGTTCTAGCTGAATGATTCCCATTATTGCATAATTAATAATCCCAATGAATTCAGGATAAATGCCTTCGCCAACTTTCGACTCTTTTTTCTCCTCTAAACTTCTAATTCGTGTGGCTTTAATATATATCTGGTCTGTTATCGAACGTGTTCTTAGTATTCTCCAAGCAGTGCCATAATCTTTCATCTTTTTTGTAAAGATATCTGTACATATTTTGATTATCGCATCGTATTCTTGGTTTGTGTTGCTCATATTTTGAAGTATTTATTATATTATTTTTCCAATAAAGTACCGTAAAATTACGAAAAATAACCAAATTTGCAGCTATATTTAACTGTAGATTTAAAACATACATATAAATGAAATCATTATTAATAAATAATACTAATATTTCTTTCGAATCTCCACTGGTTATGGGGATTCTTAATCTTACTCCTGATTCTTTTTTCGATGGTGGAAAATATCTTAATAAGTGGCAAATCAAAGATCGCATTGACGTGATTCTTAATGAGAATGCTGACATTATTGATATAGGTGCGTATTCTTCACGACCAGGAGCTGATCATATTGGTGAGGAAGAGGAGTTAAAGCGTTTGATTCCTGCAATAACTATTATTAGGGAGCATTATCCTAATGCAGTTATTTCTATTGATACTTTTAGGGCTTCAGTGGTTGAAAAGATTTATAATGAGTATGGGGAGTTTATCGTTAATGATATTTCTGGTGGAACCATGGATGATAAGATGTATGAGACTGTTGCTAAATACAATCTTCCATATATTATGATGCATATTAAAGGTACACCTCAGAATATGCAGCATAATCCTACTTATGATAATGTGGTTGAGGAAGTGTATTCCTTTTTCGAACCTCGTATAAATGCTCTTAAGGAACTAGGTCATGATAAGATAATTATTGATCCTGGTTTTGGTTTTGGTAAGACTCTTGAACATAACTATGATATTTTGCGTAATATGGATAGGTATAAGGATTTAGGTTATCCTATTTTAGTGGGAGTATCACGTAAATCTATGATTTGTAAACTATTGGGATGTAATCCTCCTAAAGCTCTGACTGGAACCATAGCGATTAATACGCTTGCTCTGGATAAAGGAGCTGATATTTTAAGAGTTCATGATGTAAGAGAGGGGTATGAGACTGTCAAAATCTTTAATGCCTTCAAAAAGGGTATAATTGACTAATATTTAGTAAATTTGTAATAAACGTTAAAAATATGATAAGCCTACCTTTATTTATTTCTCTTACCATATGGGATATTCTTGATATTCTGCTTGTTGCACTTCTTTTGTATCAGCTATATAAGCTTATTCGAGGAACAGTTGCAATTAACATCTTTGCAGGTATCTTTACATTTTATCTTTTTTGGCTGATTGTTCGAGCTTTTAATATGGAGCTTTTGTCTTCTATTCTCGGGCAATTCATTGGGGTTGGAGTTATTGCTCTTATAATTGTTTTCCAACAGGAGATTCGTAGATTCTTATTACTTATTGGTACTAAATACAATTTTAATAAGTCATGGAGGTTTGAGGACTTGTTTAAGTTTCAAGGTAAAAATATTAAGGATGAATCGGTTGATGCTCTTGTTGAGTCTTGTAGAAATATGTCTGAGAGTAAAACTGGTGCTTTAATAATTCTTGCTAAGAATTCTGAGTTATATAATTATGCCAGAACAGGTGTTATTATTAAATCTAAGATTTCAAGTGATATTATAGAATCTATATTCTTTAAGAATGCGCCATTACATGATGGTGGTATGATCATTTCTGAAAACAAGATTCTCGCGGCTCGATGTATTCTTCCTGTTTCTGATAGTACTAGTCTTCCTGGAAGTATGGGACTTCGTCATAGGGCTGCATTGGGAATGAGTCAGAATTCTGATGCTCATGTTATTATTGTTTCTGAAGAGACTGGTAATATCTCGTATGTTAAGGATGGACATTTCAAGGTGAGAATCAGTGTTGAGGAATTAGAGAAGTTTTTAAAAGGTGATTTCTCAAGCTTTATTATTAATTAGCATTTACATTATTTCAATATAATATAGAAAGGAGTTTTTACTCCTTTTTTTTTGTTTTAAAATGTAACAAATTTATTTGTCAATGTAATATTGATTAGTACATTCGTATGTATATATTAATTAAGTTAATAAATTATGAAAGCGGATATTATTGCCATAGGGGATGAGATATTAATTGGTCAGATTACTGATACCAATTCAGGTTTCATGGCAAAACACCTTAATGATATTGGGGTGGAGGTTAGACAAATAACAGCTATATCTGATGGGAAGGAGCATATTATTCATGCTCTTGAAGAAGGTCTTTCTTATTCAGATGTTGTTCTAATAACTGGAGGACTAGGTCCTACTAATGATGATATTACCAAGTATATTCTTGCTGAGTATTTTAATACAGAACTTGTTCATAATGAAGATGTTCTTGATAATATTAAGGATCTGTTTAAGGGTAGGAATATAAAGATGAATAAACAGAACCTTAGTCAGGCTAGTGTTCCTGAATCTTGTCAGATTCTTATGAATAAGAGAGGTACTGCTCCTGGGATGATGTTTAAACATGGTAATAAAATGGTTTTTTCAATGCCTGGTGTGCCTTTTGAGATGCAGGCTATCTTTGAGGAACAAATTCTTTCAATTATTCATAATAGTAATGGTGATTCCATTGTTGTGAATAAGACGGTGCTTGTTTATAATGTTCCAGAGGCTATGCTTGCAGAAATGCTTGAGGAATGGGAAGCTAATTTACCATCTAATTTTGGACTAGCGTATCTTCCTTCTCCGGGTCTGGTGAAGTTGCGAATTACTGCTAAAGGTAAGGATAGAGATGTTCTTACAAAGTCTATTGATGAAGAGATAAGTAAACTTTCCACTATTGTGCCTCAGGAGGTTGCGGATATTTCTTCTGAAACAATACAAAATAGAGTGAATAAGATTGCAATAGAAAATAATCTTACTATCTCAACAGCAGAAAGCTGTACTGGTGGGTTCCTTGCTCATCTTATTACATCTGTTGCTGGTAGTTCTGCTTGTTTTAATGGTAGTGTTATTGCATACTCAAATGAGGTGAAAGAGCAATTATTAAAAGTTAATGCAACGGATATTGATACACATGGGGCTGTCAGTCAGACTGTAGTGGAACAAATGGCTAATGGTGTCAGGAAATCTATTGGTACTGATTATGGTGTTGCTACATCTGGTATTGCTGGTCCTGATGGTGGAACAGATGAGAAACCTGTTGGAACAGTATGGATTGCTGTTGCATCAGCTAATAGAACTATTTCTAAGTGTTTCTGTTTTTCTAAGAACAGAGAACGTAATATTGAGAAATCTGCAAGCATGGCTCTTGATATGTTGTATAAAGAGATAATGCAGGATGTATAAGAAATATAAGAATGATGCAATGTACAAGTATTTAATAATACTTGTCATTGCTGCTCAAGCTGGTCTTCAGGGGTGGAGAACTCTCTTTAATAATTTTGCTGTTGATAATGTTGGTATTGATGGCTTTCAGGTTGGAGTTATACAGTCTGTCAGGGAAATTCCTGGTTTTCTTTCATTACTTGTAGTCTTCTTATTGTTCTTTATTAAGGAGCATAAGTTATCGGCTTTATCGATTATCATAATGGGAGTGGGGGTCTTTCTTACAGGCTTATTTCCTTCTTTTGCAGGATTAATTATTACTACTTTAATAATGTCTCTTGGTTTTCACTATTTTGAGACAACAAATAAATCTCTTACGCTTCAGTATTTTAATACTACTGAGTCGCCACTGATTTTTGCACGTCAGAAGAGTTTAAGTGCTATTGCTAATATTTCTGTTGGAGTATTTGTGTGGTCGTTAGATTATTTTCTTCCTATTGAGACAAACTATTTAATAATTGGAGCTATCATTCTGGTAACGGGTATTTATTGTTATACATTAAATCCTATTGAGAAGGAACTTCCTCCTCAAAAGAATAATATGGTACTCAAGAAAGAGTATTGGTTGTTTTATTTACTGAACTTCTTAAGTGGTGCCAGAAGACAGATTTTCGTGGTATTTGCTGTGTTTATGTTAGTACAGAAGTATCATTTTACGGTTAAAGAAGTAACTGCCTTATTTATATTAAATAACATCATTAGCTATTTTGTATTCCCATATATTGGGAAGGCTATAAATAGGTTTGGTGAAAGGGCAGTGTTGTCTGTAGAATATACTGCTATATTTTTCATTTTTGCCGGATATGCATTTATAGAGAACAGAACTGCTGTAGCTGGACTATATATTCTTGATCATATCTTTTTTGGATGTGCTATTGGTATAAATACTTTCTTTCAGAAAATGGCTAAGAGAGAGGATATTGCTCCTTCAATGGCTGTAGGATTCACTATTAACCATATCTCAGCTGTTGTTATTCCTGTAATAGGTGGTTTACTTTGGATTATGAACTGGAGAATTCCTTTTGTTTTTGGTATGCTTCTAAGTGTTATTTCTTTAGTGTATACTCAAAGGATTAAGCATTAATTTATTTTCTGAAGAACTAAAATTAAAAAGAGTTAATAATTATAAGATATAAAAAAAGCCATTCCGCAAGTGCGGAATGGCTTTTGATTTATAATCAAGTTTTGATCTTACATCAAGAAACTTAATAGGATACCAGCACCTACTGCTGAACCAATAACTCCTGATACGTTAGGAGCCATAGCGTGCATTAATAAGTGGTTAGATGGGTTATTTTTAAGACCCATATTTTGTACCACACGAGCACTATCTGGTACTGCAGAAACTCCGGCTGCACCAATCATTGGATTGATTGGATTGTCTTTAGGAGCAAGTGCAGACATTAACTTAGCAAATAATACACCACCTGCTGTTGCAATCATGAATGAAGCCGCACCAAGAATAAAGATCTTGATTGAGTCCCATTTCAAGAATACGTCAGCCTGAGTTGATGCACCTACTGTGATACCTAATAACATTGTAATAGTATCGATAAGTGCATTTGTTGCTGTAGTTGCAAGTCTGTTTGTTACAGTTGATTCCTTAAGTAAGTTTCCGAAGAATAACATACCTAATAGAGGTAATGCTGTAGGAGTAAGGAATCCTGTTAATAATAGACCAATAACTGGGAACATAATTTTTTCAAGACGAGAAACTGTTCTTGGAGCTTTCATCTTAATCATACGTTCCTTCTTAGTTGTTAATAGGTTAATGATTGGAGGTTGGATAACTGGTACTAATGCCATATATGAATATGCGGCAATAGCAATAGGACCAATAAGGTTCTTCACTGTTTCTCCGTTAGCCATTACGTTAACACCGTTAGCTAATTTAGAAGAAAGGAAGATAGCCGTTGGACCATCAGCTCCACCAATAATACCGATCGCACCTGCTTCTGGAGCAGCAAATCCTAGTGCTAATGCACCTAAGAATGTAGCGAAGATACCAATCTGAGCAGCAGCTCCTAATAACATTAACTTTGGATTAGAAATCAATGAAGAGAAATCTGTCATTGCTCCAATTCCTAAGAAAATAAGAGGAGGGTACCATCCTTGAACAACTCCTTGGTAAAGGATGTTCAATACTGAACCTGGCTCATATATACCTAGTTTAAGGTTGAAATCTTGTCCTTGGAAATAAGGAATGTTACCTAAAATGATACCTGTTCCAATAGGAATAAGTAATAGAGGTTCATAATCAAAACGAATAGCTAAGAAAATGAAGAAAATTGCCACTAAGATCATTACAAGGTTCCCCATAGTAGTGTTAGCAAAACCAGTGAACTCCCAGAAGTTCTTCATACCAGCAACAGCACCACCATTGTGCTCACAGTTCATTGTAGAATCAGCGAATTCAAGAACATCACCGTTTAAAGTAGCTGTTCTGCTTCCTAGATTAATAACGTCACCATCACATTTATATGATGATCCTTGTGAGTTAGGGTCAAGGTTTTTAGAAAAATGTACAACATTTTGAGGTTTGAATGTCATTATAACATTGCTTCCATCAAGTACCCATGTTCCAGAGTAACGAATCTTGATACTATCCATTGTGAATGTACCATCTTCTCTAAACTGGTGGATTTTATATCGTTCTACAGTTCTGTCCGATTCACCGAATACGTTTGGCTTATAGCCATCTGACTTATTAAGCCATTTTCCTTCGGTTAGGACTTTTTTAGCATTTCCTCCATCTTGAGCTACACTTACTGAAGGTAAGTTTAGCATAAAGAAAAGAGATAATACTATAAAAAGAATCTTTTTCATGATTTATATTTATTACTGTGGTTAGTTACTATGCAATTACGATTAATATATCGTCTTGAAGAACTGAATCTCCAACGTTTACCTTAATCTCAGAAACTGTTCCTGCTTTTTCAGATAATACGTTGTTTTCCATTTTCATAGCTTCCATAACAAGTAAGCAATCACCTTCACTTACAGTGTCACCAACAGCAACATTCATTTTGAAGATACTACCTGGAAGTGGAGCATTTACTTTAAATCCACCTGCAGTTGCAGCTTTCTTCTTGATTGCACCTTCACCTGGTTTGTTTACCACCGCTTTACGAACTAGAGTAGGAGTCTTAGTCTTCTGAACTTCTTGTTCAACTTCTACTTCGTAGTTAGTTCCGTTAACAGAAACAACTGTTGATTGATCTTCAAAATCGTTTACTTCAACGTCGAACTGTTGACCGTTTATTTTAAATTTAAACTTCTTCATCGTTTATCGTCTAATACTTGGTTGATTTAATACACCGTAAATTTTTGAACTCCATGGAGAGTAACTCTTCTTAACTTTCTGAATAGTGATTACACCACTTTCTTCGTCATGTAGTTCGTTAAAATACATATGGATAGCCATTGCAATTGCAGCATTTACGTCTCCTTCTATGCTTAAAGATTCTGCTTTTACTTCTTTACCTTCTTTTTTTAACTCTCTCTTAAGTTTTAAGTTTAAAAGTCTAGGTATGTTAGTAAAAACAATAATCAAAGCAACAAGAGCAAGGAATACGATTGAATATCCCACTAATGCTACAGTATATCCTTCTGTCATGCTAGCTGATAATTGTAATATCATTGCTTATAATTTTTATAATGGAATATTTGAGTGCTTCTTAGCAGGATTAACCTGTTTCTTAGTAGCTAATGATTGGAACGCTCTGATAACTCTGAAACGAGTATTTCTTGGCTCGATTACATCATCAATATATCCAAATGATGCAGCATTATAAGGATTTGCAAACTTATCAGTGTACTCACCTTCAAGTTTAGCTAATTCTTCAGCACGTTTAGTATCATCCTCGATAGCAGCCAATTTCTTACCTTCAAGTACTTGCATAGCACCTTTAGCACCCATTACTGCAATTTCAGCTGATGGCCAAGCGTAATTTAAATCACCTCTTAATTGCTTAGATGACATTACACAGTGAGCACCACCGTAAGATTTTCTAATAGTGATAGTTACTTTTGGTACAGTAGCTTCACCATATGCAAACATTAGTTTAGCACCGTGAGTAATGATACCACCATACTCTTGTACACTACCTGGTAAGAATCCAGGAACGTCTACTAATGTAAGTATTGGAATATTAAATGCATCACAGAATCTAACGAATCTAGCTGCTTTTCTTGAAGACTCAATGTCTAGAACTCCAGCAAGGAAGTTAGGTTGGTTAGCTACGATACCAATTGATTGTCCACCCATGCGGCTGAATCCAACAATGATATTCTTAGCGTAATTTCTGTGTATTTCAAGGAATTCACCATTGTCAACAATTGAATGAATAACATCCTTCATGTCATAAGGCATGTTTGGATTAGCAGGTACAATAGAATTTAATGTATCTTCAATTCTTTCAAATGGGTCATTACAATCTAAAACAGGAGCTTCTTCCATATTGTTAGATGGTAGGAAAGAAATCAGTTTTCTGATAATCATGATTCCTTCTTCTTCATCTTCTAGTAAGAAATGAGATACACCTGATTTAGAAGAATGGATTCTAGCTCCACCTAAATCTTCAGTAGTAATATCTTCAT
>Ga0193964_1000808_pt1 | contig 14682 bp, 10 predicted proteins | sample FB_7_MG_FD_140323 | JGI IMG/M metagenome (GOLD analysis project Ga0193964, IMG submission 140323) | Microbial mat bacterial communities from the Broadkill River, Lewes, Delaware, United States - FB_7_MG | ecosystem: Environmental > Aquatic > Freshwater > River > Microbial mats | place: USA... | reverse complement strand
ATACTAATTGATTAATATTAGTTATATTGAACGATTGTGGTAGAGGGTAATCGTATGAGTCTTTACCTAATGTTTTATTGTCAACGAGTAATTCCATCTTAAGGATATTTTGAGCCCAAAAAATTAATTTGTCAATATTAGGAACATTTGTATTTGTTAATAGTGCAAGTCCTTTAATAAGTAATAATCCATAAGGAACATCTTCAGTAAAATAACGATTCTTTATGTCTGGAATATATCCTTTGTCTAGTTTTATCATAGATGTCTTAATGCCTTTAAAAGCATCTATAGATTTGAGCTTCTTAGTCAGCTCTTTAGCATTATTTACTTCGTAGTGTTTTTTTATACTCTTAATGTGTGATAAGTCTATTGGTATGTTCTTAATAATATTACTTAATTCATTATCACATGCTAATAGTATATCTGAAGATTCGTCATCCCAGTCTTCATAGAAAAACAATTCTCGTTCAAAATATTTGTTTTCATTCCAATTCTTAAACATCGAATACAATCTTGATGGGTGTAGAATTGGGTTTGAGTTTGAAATACCAACCTCAAGGTAGTGTTTACAGGAGACTATATTTAAATTAAATAATGTTTCTAATGTTTCTTTAAAATTATTGTTTTTAATATCGTGGTTATAGTATACATCAATCGAATTCTTATTCCCTGTTATATGAACAGATTTTCCATATTCAATTGTTCTACAAATGTATGGTACCCTTTGAAAACCAAAAGTTCTTTTTACGTTTTTTAGTTTATTGTGTAGAGTCCAGAAAAAGCCTCCAGCACATTGTACAGAGCCAATCCATGTTTCTGAATTATAGAATGGAGCAATCTGTTCAATTACTTCTTTTATTCCAAAATTTGGTACAGTAATTATTATAATATTAGCATTAGGAATAACTTCTTTTGCTTCTGAAGTTATGTATAGTTGCTTAGACTGACATATCGAGCCATCAGGCTTTTTTATTGTAAGTTGATCAGACCATTTAGATGGATTTCTTGTAAGAATACTTATTTTTGTATTACTAACTAATGAAAGACTTCCAGCAATGGCATGTCCCATGTTGCCACCTCCGCATACTACAATATTTAAGTCCATTATTATTTTATTGCTTTTAATTCTTTAATAATATTGTTATTGTCTTTTTCATCTCTTACTGCAAGTCTTATATATGGCCTATTGTCAAAACCTTCTTTAGAAGAACAGTCCTTTATAAGAATATTTTTATTTAATAAGTATTCGGATAGTTCTTTTGTCTCTTTGCCAATAACTTCGCATAGAAAATAGTTGGCTTGAGATGGTATAGTTCTTAAATAGTTTATTTGTTGTAGTTCTTTTAGGAATCGATCTCTTTCATTTGCAATTTTTACGCATGCATCTTTGTAGTCTTCATGGTATTTTCCAAATATCTGTAAGAAGAATTCTCCGTATGAGTTGATGTTCCATATGGATAAGTTACTTTTTGTAGCCTCTATTATAGATTGATTTTTAGAGACTAAAACGCCCAATCTAATACCAGGAACACCATAACTTTTACTGATGCTCTTCATAATAATAAGATTGTGATGTTCTTCTAGTATTTCTTCATTAATAAGAGAATTAGATTCACCACCCTCAGCAAAATCAACAAATGATTCATCTAATAATAGAAGTTTATTTTTTTCCTTTAGATAGTTAGCAAGTGCTACGACATCTTCTTTCTTTATAAAGTTACCACTTGGGTTATCAGGATTTATAAGTAGGAATACATCTGCTTTATCAGAATTTTCTTTAATTAGTTCTAAATTATAAGAGAAATTAGGTTCTTTAGCAAATATCTTAATAACGTTTTCTTTATTTAAACGAGCAGGATATTCCTGAAATGTTGGATATATAACACCAACTTTTTTATCGTTAAGTACTGTCATTAAAGAATTAATTAGTTCTGCCGCTCCATTTCCTACAATAATATCTTCTTCCTTACAATTAAACATTTTAGCTGCAAGGATATTTTGAATGTTATGTCCAGAAGGATATTGTCTTAAAAGAGTGTCAAAATAGCATTTGAATTCTTCCTCCATCTTTGGAGTAGGAAAGTATGGGTTAACTAAGTAGCAAAAGTCAATTAATTTAGGAAATCTCCAGTATCCACCATATCTGTTCTGATATTTCTCTATACCAGTAGAAAAGATTGTTTCAGCATTGTTTAAGTCTTGCTTATCATCTATTTCATACCATTTTTCTCCGTTATCAAGTTTGCATACTTTGATGTTCTTTTTATCAAGGAATGTAATTACTTTTAATACTTGTTCGTAATATTCATTTAGTCCTTTCGATTTGCAGTATGCTTCTAAAAATGGGATGTATTTACCTTTTAGGAATTCTTTAGAAAACTTATAGATGTTTACGGTTTTATAATAGTTGTCTACATCGTTGAACTTGAATTCGTTCTTTGAAAGAAAATTAACAATGTGATTTTCGTTATCAATTTCTACAACAGTACCGTCCATCCATGATTCATACTTGTTAACTAAAGCAACATCTTTAGCTGAATCATTCCATAGTTTATCAATAATCTTTTTTTCGAAGATTAAATCACTTTCAATTAGAATTGTGTCTTCTTTTTCAAGATATTCTTTAGTCAGATATAAAGAGTAGATATTGTTGGTCTTGTCATAAATATCATTCTCAACATATTCAACAGGTATATTATTATATTCGTTACCAATAAATTCTCGTAGCTTATCTCCTTTGTAGCCAATCACAAGTATTATTTTGCTTATTGGGTAAAGTGTTATAATATTTAGACAATGTTCGATTAGGGTTGTCCCATTTACTTTGACCATACATTTAGTTTGGTCATTAGTAATTTCCATTAGCCTTTTCCCCATTCCAGCTGCTAATATTATTGCTTGCATAGTAATTGTATTGTAACTTGTTAATATATATTATTCAGTTTGTTGAAGTATGTCCTAATTAGGCGTCTTTTGTTAAAGTATCAACCATTCTTATGGCAACTTTACCGTCAGTAGGACCAATGACTTGCTTTGTGTATTTTTCTCTAATATCGTGTTTGTTTTGCGGATTTGCAAGTTCTTTTTTAACTGTCTCTTTTAAGTCTTTGTATGCTGATACATTCTCACCAATATTTCTGAATTGGTTCATATTAGAATCCATCTTATTAGCTAGTTTAGATTTAAAGAGTTTATAAGTCCACCTAAGATGTATAAATCTATTACAAATAACTGGTTTATCAAGAGCTGCAAATTCAAAAATTGCAGAAGATTCATCAGATATCATTATGTCAGCAATTGCAAAGAATGGAGCAAGATTATAATCTTTAATTCCTGCAACATATACATTTGATGCGTTAGCCCAATGTTCTAGTTTTTTGCGTTGTGCTTTATATTTTGCTCTAAGATATGAGAAAAAGTGAGGTTTAATAATAATATTATATTCTGAATATTCTTTAGGAAAATTCTTGCTCATATTTTCAATTGAACTTGGGAAAAAAGTTGGCGCATATAGTATAGTCTCTTTATTGGTGTCTAAGCCTAATTCCGAAAATAAACTATCTTTTTCTTTTTGTGACATGTTTAAAACGTCATCAAGTTTTGAAAATCCAACATTTTCAATTGTTCCATTGTATTCTGGATATAGTTCTTTTATTTTGTTATATCTAAATTCTCCTTCAACAAATCTAATGTCATATTTGTTTTGCTCTTCAGTAAAATAACCAGATTTTGTCCCAACCCCATGTACTATTAGAACTGATTGTTCATATGCTATAGATGTTTCTGGAAAAGAATTTGCTCCTGAAATTAAATAATTAGCAGTTGTATATGAATTTTTATCTTCTCCAATTTGATATACTATATTGTGTTTTTTGCAGGTGTCAATAGCTAAGTCAAGTGTTGGAATAATATCTCTCTTTTTCTTTTCTGGAAGAATAAATAAGAAATTAAGTCCTCTTTCTTGCATTTCTTTTGCTACAGGTAGAAACTGTGGAATGTAGTATAAGTAATCAACTTTAAATACAGCAAAGAAGTCTAAATCTTTCATACAGCTAATTTTTAGGTTTTGAAAGTGTCAAAAGTAAATAAAATTATCGGCTCGTACAGATAAATGGTTACGTTAAGTTCCTAAAATTTGATTAATTTCGTTGCCGATACATTTTAATATACTACTGAATAATGAAAACTCTATATATTTTAGTTCTAGTATTAATTACTTTTTCTAGTTGTCAATCATTTTATCAAGCTGGTCTTGCTGGTTCTGAGTATCAGCATTTAGAGACACCTTTTAATAATACTGATTCAACCATAACAGCACATTACGTTAAAGCTGGATTTCAGCAAGGAGTAGAGTATTATAAAAATGAAAAGAATGATATTCAGTTTGTTGGTTACCACTATGCGGTGTCTAGGGAATATTTTGGTTTTGCTGTTGGAGGAAATGTCTTTCATGGTAAATATGATGTTACTTCTTTCGTTAGAGATATGGAGCATCTGAATAAATCGTATGATTATTGGGGAGCAGAGGCTTTAATTAAGTTCAATTTTAATATACCAGTCTCAAATTGGTTTCATTGGAGGGTAATAGGTGGACAAATGTCATGGAATACTGAGAGAGGTGCGTTTTATGACTTTAGAGATGATATGGCTAAGCTTGATGATGAAATGGAGCTTTTTTCCACGTTGGCGGATGAGATGACTAATATTTCTTTTTATCTGGATTCTGAGTTATTGTTTAATCCTGCATCTGATTTATTCTTTGGTTTAAATTGTGCTTGTGGAACAAATGTTAAGCATATGAATTTTAGTTTTGTTGCTAGTTCAAGTATTGAATATAAGAGTGTAGGATTAAAGTGTTTAAGAAAGGTGGGAACGCCTAAATTGGCACATGTCTATATATCGATGTTTGATAACACGGTAAATCATGAAATAGATAATTGGCAATTTGCTGTGTATTATAAATTCTAATTTCATAATTATTACCCATTCATTATTAATTCTTTGGCTATTTTTTATATTTTTGCGTTTCTAGTATGAGATAAAGTATAAAATGTCAAAAATATAAATCATAATACACAATGTTTGAAAATCTATCCGATAAGCTGGAAAGATCCTTTAAAATATTAAAGGGTCAGGGGAAAATTACTGAGATTAATGTTGCGGAAACTCTTAAGGAGGTTCGTAGAGCATTGCTTGATGCCGATGTTAACTTTAAGATTGCGAAGGATTTTACTTCTACTGTGAAGGATAAGGCAATGGGAATGGATGTTCTTAATGCTGTAAAACCTAGTGAGTTGATGGTTAAGCTTGTTCATGATGAACTTGCTGAGTTGATGGGAGGTAAGAGCGTTGATGTTAATGTAGAGGGTAAACCTGCTGTTATTTTGATGGCTGGTCTTCAGGGGTCTGGTAAAACTACTTTTACAGGTAAGTTTGCTAATCTTCTTAAGACTAAGAAAGGTAAGAAGCCTCTTCTTGTTGCTGGTGATGTTTATCGTCCTGCGGCTATCGATCAGCTTCATGTTCTTGGTGAGCAAATTGGTGTTGAGGTTTATTCTGATAGAGATAATAAGAATCCGGTTGCTATTGCTGAGGCTGCTATTAAGCAGGCAAAAGCAAATGGTAATGATATAGTTCTTGTCGATACTGCTGGTCGTCTGGCTGTTGATGAGGAGATGATGAATGAGATTGAAGCAGTTAAAAAGGCTATCAATCCAACAGAAATTCTTTTCGTAGTTGACTCGATGACTGGTCAGGATGCTGTGAATACTGCTAAAGAGTTTAATGAGCGTCTTAATTTTGATGGGGTTATCCTTACGAAATTAGATGGTGATACTCGTGGTGGTGCTGCACTTTCTATTCGTCAGGTTGTTGATAAGCCTATTAAGTTTGTTGGTACTGGTGAGAAGATGGAAGCTCTTGATGTTTTCCATCCTGAACGTATGGCTGACCGTATTCTTGGTATGGGTGATATCGTTTCTCTTGTTGAGCGTGCTCAAGAGCAGTTTGATGAGGAAGAGGCTAAGAAATTACAAAAGAAGATTGCTAAGAATCAATTCAACTTTAATGATTTTCTTTCTCAAATACAACAAATCAAGAAGATGGGTAATATTAAAGACCTGGCTTCTATGATTCCTGGAGTTGGTAAAGCACTTAAGAATGTTGATATTGATGATGATGCGTTTAAAGGTATTGAGGCTATTATAAAGTCAATGACTAATGCAGAGCGTGAGAATCCTGCTCTAATTGATGGTTCTCGTAGAAAGAGAATTGCTGCTGGTAGTGGTAATAATGTTTCTGAAGTGAATAAGTTGCTTAAGCAATTCGAGGAGACTCGTAAGATGATGAAGATGATGTCTGGTGGAGGCGGAGGCCTTGCTGGTAAGATGATGGGGAAAGCAATGGGAGCTAAAAAGAAGAAGAAAAAGAGAAAATAACAAATAGATTGATGAGTTATGTATGAAGAAATTTAATACATAACTCATTTTTTTTAACTTTGGTTTATATTTAACTTCATTATTTAATATACGCATACTATGGAATTAATAGATGGAAAAAAGATTTCTGCTCAGGTTAAGGAAGAAATGGCCGCTGAGGTAGAAAACATGATAAAAGCAGGAGGTAAGCGTCCTCATCTTGCTGCAGTTCTTGTTGGGCATGATGGTGCTAGTGAAACATATGTTGCTAGTAAAGTTAAATCTTGTGCACAGGTAGGTTTTAAATCTTCAGAGTTTAGATTCGAAGATGATATTACTGAAGAAGAGTTATTGAAAGTTATTGATAAGCTTAATAATGATGATGATGTTGATGGATTTATCGTTCAACTTCCTCTTCCTAAGCATATCGATGATAATAAAGTTATAGAGGCTATAGATCCTGCTAAGGATGTAGATGGTTTCCATCCTATGAGTTTAGGTAGAATGGTTCAAGGATTACCTACATTCTTGCCTGCAACTCCAGCTGGTATTGTTGAGCTTATTAAGCGTTATAATATCGAGACATCTGGTAAGCATTGTGTTGTAGTTGGTCGTTCTAATATTGTTGGTACTCCAATGAGTATCCTTATGTCAAGAAAAGAAGAATGGGCTAACTGTACAGTAACTGTTTGTCATTCTCGTACTAAGAATATTGAGGAAATTACTCGTCAGGCTGACATTGTAATTGTTGCATTAGGTGTACCTCATTTCTTGAAGGCAGATATGATTAAAGAGGGTGCTGTTATTATTGATGTTGGTATTCATAGAATTAAATCTGACAAGACTAAATCTGGTTGGAAGTTAATTGGTGATGTTGATTTTGATGAGGTTGCTCCTAAATCGTCATATATTACTCCTGTTCCTGGTGGGGTTGGATTAATGACTATCATTGCATTGCTTCAGAATACAATGATTGCTGCAAAGAATAAGATGAAATAATCTTTTTAGAATATATATTTAAATAGGCGAGCCATTAGGTTCGCCTATTTTTTTCTTATAGTATTTGGTATTGCTACCTGTCTGCGACCTACCCTCTACCTACCCTCTACCTACCCTCTACCTATTAACTCCCATTTTATATCTATTTTTGGGAGTTAATTAGTACTTGATAGGTAGAGGGTAGGTAGTTGTTAGAACCTGAAATGGTATTTTGTCTTGTGATAATATCTTTCTTCTGGTTTTAGTATGCAGTCTGGAAACTCATTACGGTTAGGTGCATCTGGGAATGCTTGTGGTTCAAGTGCTATCCCACTATATCCTTTATGATATTTTGTATCAATCCATTTACCAGAATATAATTGTACCGATGGTTGGTTTGTTGTTAACTCCATACTTATGTCACCAGTAGGAGAAGATAGTTTAGCAAATGTCTCTTGTGGTTTAGTATTGACAAATGTATGATCGTAAGCTTCTTCTGTTATATCTTTACCCACAGTCTTTGCTGTTGTGAAATCAGTTGCTGTATCAGCTTTGATGATTTTACCAGTTGGAACTAAATCATTGTCACTCTCCAGAAGTTGATTTGTTGATAGTTGTAGTTTATGATCTAATATTTTTTTATCACCGCTAAGATTAAAGTATGTGTGATTTGTTAGGTTTATAGGAGTTGCTTTATCCGTTTTTGCAAAGTATTCTGTAATAAGTTCATTGTTGTCTGTAAGAGTGTAATGAACTTCTACGTTTACATTACCAGGGAATCCTTCCTCTCCGTCAATACTAGTGTATTTCAGTATTAAAGAGTTGTTGTTATTTGTTTCGATTTCCCATATTTGCTTATCAAAGCCTATTAGTCCACCATGAAGATGATTTCCTGCATTGTTGCAGGCAAGTGTATATTCTTTTCCTTCAAGTGTGAATTTTCCTTTTGCTATTCTATTGGCATACCTACCAATTATTGCACCGAAGTACGGACAGTTGCTTTTGTATTCTTCTGAGAAGTATTCTTGAATGTCTTCGAAGCCTAATACGATGTTTCTCATCCCATTTTTTGTAGGGATATTTATTGCTTGAATAATCCCTCCGTAGTTTAGAATTTGAACTTCTAAGCCTTTGGAATTAGTCATTATGATTTTCTTGATTTCTTTATTCCCTTGTGTCTTCCCTATGGTTTGTATTTGTGTATTCATTTATGTAGTATGATTGTGTTGTGTGACTTGAAAGGTACAAATGTATAAAAATAATCCCAACGGGTACATACAGGTAGGGTTGTAGTGTGGATATTTTTTTGTATTTTTGTTACTACTTACGAATATACGTAATATTTTGATAATAACATATTTAAAGAATATATAATAGATGACAACAAGTTTATTTACCATTTCAGAGAACGCCGGAGTTCCTAAATACCAACAGATAGTACAGTCAGTAATTGATGGGATAGAGAATAAAACCCTTGTAAAGGGAGATAAGGTTCCTTCAATTAATGAGATATGCATGAGATTTAAACTATCAAGGGATACTGTTCTGATGGCATACAATAAGCTTAAAACTATGGGGATTATTGAATCGGTTCCTGGTAAAGGTTATTATATATGTAGCGTAAATACGAGTTTTAAGCATAAGTTATTTGTTCTTTTTGATGAACTTAATGCGTTTAAAGAAAATATTTATAATTCTTTTATTGAGGGGCTTAAAGGAAAGGCTGATGTCGATTTATACTTCCATCACTTTAATTCAAAGATGTTTAAGAGTTTGATTAAGGAGAATAATGGTTCTTATACTTCTTATGTTATAATGCCTGCCGTTTTAAAGAATGTTGCTCCTGTTTTAAGTAAACTGCCAGCTAATAAGGTTTATATTCTTGACCAGACAAGCGATGAACTTGCTAAGAGTTATCCTGCTGTTTATCAGAATTTCAGTAAAGATGTTTTTTCGGCTCTTGACTCAGGGTCTGATCTTTTATCAAAATATAAGAAACTTATTCTTGTATTTCCTGGAGGTAAAGAACCTATAGGACAGAAAACCGGTTTTGTTGATTTTTGTGAGGCTAGAAACTGGGACTATGAGATTATTTCATCATTAGTTGATAGAGAGATTGCTAGTGGAGAGGTTTATATAATGCCAAATGATAATGATTTAGTGAGTCTGCTTAAGAAGATTAAAAAGAGTAATCTACTTATAGGTGAGAATATAGGTGTCATTTCGTATAATGATACTCCACTTAAAGAGGTTGTTGCTGATGGTATCACTACTATATCAACAGATTTCAGTCAGATGGGAAAAAGTATTGCCGATATGATTTTAAATAATAAAAAAGGACTTGTTGAGAACCCATCTATGCTTGTCAGAAGATCATCATTATAAACATTTTTAAACGATTATTTTAATAGTTAAAAAATTATCCTAACTTTGCCTACCAGTACCAACCAGTAGAGTAAGATGTTAAAAGAGATTAATAATAAATTTATTGAAATTTATGGGGTTGAAGCCTCAGAGGTTTTCTTTGCTCCAGGGAGAGTTAATTTAATAGGTGAGCATATAGATTATAATGGAGGTCTAGTACTTCCATGTGCATTGAGTTGTGGAACCTATATGCTAGTTAGTGAAAGAGATGATGATTTAGTTTTCTTTTCTTCTGCCAATTTTGATTACAAGGAATATGTTGATTTAAAAAATCTTAAAGATTCATATGAAGAGTGGGTTAAATACCCAGTAGGCGTAATCAGTCAGCTTCAAAAAGGAGGTTATGAGCTAAAAGGATTAAATGTGTTGTTTTTTGGTAACATTCCAAATGGAGCAGGTTTGTCTTCTTCAGCTTCTATTGAAGTTGTTACAGCATATGCTCTTAACGAAATCAATAATTGCGGACTTTCGAAGATCGATTTAGTAAAACTTTCTCAAAAAGCAGAGAATGAGTATGTAGGGGTGAATTGTGGAATAATGGATCAGTTTGCTGTTGGAATGGGTAAGAAAGATAATGCTCTTCTTCTTAATTGCAATACTCTAGATTATAAGGAAGTGTCAACATCCTTGAAAGATTATAAACTTGTAATTAGTAATACCAATAAACCTCGTAAGTTAATTGACTCTAAGTATAATGAGAGAAGAAAGGAATGTGATGATTCTCTTGCATTAATATCTACAAGAAAGACTGTTCAGTATTTATGTGAACTTTCGAATATTGAACTTGAGGATATGCGAGACTTATTCGATTCTGATATTCTTTGGAAACGAACACAGCATGTTGTGGGTGAGAATGAGAGAGTGAAGTTAGCAGCAGCTGCTATGATTGAAGGTGATCTTAGTAAGTTAGGCAAGCTAATGAATGAGTCTCATGATTCTCTTCGTGATTTATATGAAGTGACCGGTTACGAGCTTGATACTTTAGTTGATGAATCCAGAAAGATAGATGGAGTTCTTGGTTCACGAATGACAGGTGCAGGATTTGGTGGATGTACAGTTAGTATTGTTAGAGAAGATAAGATTGATGAATTTATTTCAACAGTTGGTATAAATTATAAAAAGAAAACAAATCTTACTCCAGAGTTTTATGTTGCTGAGATAGGTGATGGGGTTCATAGAATAAATGGATAATGAAAGAATTAAATAATCATTCACATAGAAGATATAACCCACTTAATGGAGAGTGGGTTCTTGTGTCTCCACATAGAGCGAAACGACCTTGGCAGGGACAACAAGAGAAAGATGTTCAGGAGGAGCGTCCTAAATATGATGAGAACTGTTATTTGTGCCCTACGAATAAGCGTGCAGATGGAGATGTAAATCCTGATTATAAGGGAACGTACGTTTTTGATAATGATTTTTCTGCTATAAGAATGGATGGCGATGATAGAGATTATCAGGATGGTGATCTTTTTGTAGCAAAAAGAGAAAAGGGACTTTGTAGGGTAATATGTTTTTCTCCTCGTCACGATTTGACTATTCCTCAAATGTCTGTAGAGGCAATTAAAGATGTTATTTCAGTGTGGCAGGAACAGTTTGATGATTTAGGTTCTCGTGAAGGAATCTCCTATGTTCAGATATTTGAGAATAAGGGAGCAGTGATGGGATGTTCTAATCCACATCCTCATGGTCAGATATGGGCTCAGACTTCGGTACCTGTTGAACCTGCTAAAGAATCATTGCGATTTAAGGATTTTTATGAGAAAAATGGGAAAACTGTTCTTGATGCATACTTGACAAAAGAATTAGAGAAACAGGATAGAATATTAATAGAGAATGATAATTTTGTTGCACTGGTTCCTTTTTGGGCAACATGGCCTTTTGAAACTATGATAGTTCCAAAGCGTGCTGTTCAAAATATATTGCAATTAACAGAGGATGAAAAATTGTCGTTTGCTGCAATATACAAGGAATTAACAGTGATGTATGATAATCTTTTTGAAACATCTTTTCCTTATTCTGCTGGAATACATCAGGCACCTACTGATGGTGGGGAATATCCAGAGTGGCACATGCATATGCATTTTTATCCTCCTTTGTTAAGATCTTCTAAAGTTAAGAAGTTCATGGTTGGTTATGAAATGTTGGCAAATGCTCAGCGAGATATTACTCCGGAATCTAGTGCAGAGAGATTAAGACAGCTTTCAAAGAAGCATTATAAAATCTAACAAAACTTAATACAAGATTATGGAAACGACTTTTTCATTTATTGATTATGCAGTCTTTGTCATTTATGGTTTAATCATAATTGGAATGGGATTGTGGGTGTCTCGCGATAAAAAGGGGCACGTTAAAGATTCTAGTGATTATTTTCTGGCAAGCAAATCTCTGCCTTGGTGGGCAATTGGAGCGTCATTAATTGCATCTAATATTTCAGCGGAACAGTTTATTGGTATGTCTGGATCGGGATTTGCGATAGGTATGGCTATTGCTTCTTATGAATGGATGGCAGCAGCTACGTTAATTATTGTGGGTAAATATTTCTTACCTATTTTCTTAGAAAAGAAAATATTTACAATGCCTCAATTCCTTGAAGTACGTTATGACGGTAGAGTTAGAACAGGGCTTGCCTTATTTTGGTTACTAGTATACGTGTTTGTAAATCTTACTTCTGTATTATATTTAGGTGCATTAGCCATGGAGACAATTATGGGAGTACCTATGATGTACGGTATTATTGGATTGGCACTATTTGCAGCTATTTATTCTATTTATGGGGGATTAACTGCTGTTGCATGGACTGATGTTGTTCAGGTTGTATTCCTGATTGGTGGTGGTTTAATTACTACTTATCTTGCTCTTGATGCAGTATCTGATGGTCATGGTGCTATTGCAGGTTTCTGTGAACTTATTGAAAAACTGGGACCTAATGGAACTCTAGGTAATAAATTTAATATGATACTTGAGAAAGGAGAACTTATGATATCTAATGGTAATGGTGGTACTAAGGATGCGTATCTTGATTTACCTGGACTAGGAGTTTTAGTCGGAGGTATGTGGGTAGCGAATCTTTCATATTGGGGCTTTAATCAATATATTATTCAAAGAGGCTTAGCAGCTAAGTCAGTTAAAGAGGCTCAGCGTGGTATGATTTTTGCTGGTTATTTGAAGATACTTATTCCATTGATAGTTGTTATTCCTGGTATTGTAGCATATTTATTAACTCTTGAGTCTGGTACATTGTTAGCTCCTGCTGATAGAGCATATCCTTGGTTGTTACATTCGTTCGTACCAACGGGTATTAAAGGACTTGCTTTTGCTGCTTTAGCTGCTGCAATTGTTTCTTCATTGGCTTCAATGTTGAATTCTACAGCAACAATATTTACAATGGATATTTATACTCGTCTTATTGATAAGAAAGCTAGTGAAGTTAAGAAAGTACGTGTAGGTAGATTAACTTCAGGAATCGCTTTAATTATAGCTGTGATTGCGGCTCGTCCTTTATTAGGCGGTTTAGATCAGGCGTTTCAATTTATACAGGAATTCACAGGTATGATAACACCTGGAGTTTTAGTGATTTTTGCATTAGGTATGTTTTGGAAACGTGCAAGTGCAAATGCGGCGGTTTGGGTTGCAATTTTAACAATTCCACTTGGTTTTATATTTAAGTTTGCATTCCCTGAGATTCCTTTCATAGATAGAATGGGGTATGTATGCCTTATTCTGGCTAGTATACTAGTTGGTATCTCATTAATTGAATCTAAAGAGAATTCTCCTAAGGCTATTGATTTTGAAAAAGGTTTATTCCATACAGGAAGAGCTTTTAATATTGGCGCAATAGGAATTGGTTTGATACTTGTATTTCTATATTATATTTGGTGGTAGTTAGTCATTAGTTTAATGACAACTAAAGAGCCGACTCAATTAAGTTTGAGTCGGCTCTGTTATTTTGTGCTTTTTTCTATTTCTACAGTATATTGTAAAATAAGAATAGCAACCTATTGGTTGCTATTCTAGTGCGTTTGTTTGATTAATTTAGTATTAGATATAAGTGAGCTGCAGACCATGAAAAGTGTTCTGCATTTAGTCCTTCTCCCGTTAGAGGGTGATAATTCTCATGAATAGGACTATTTCCTTTTAACCCTTTTGCATTATCAAGTAACTGTTTTCTAAAAATATTAGCTTCATCGTTAAATGAATAATTTTCTAAAGCGATAATGCCATAATATGCTTGATCTAACCATACTGGTCCTCGCCAATATCCTTTTAAAGGATTGAATTTATTATTGCTAGCAGATAGAGTTGGTAACGGCATATATGTTGCAAATTTACTCTTATCTGTCATTACTGTCATTACTTTTTGGGCTTGCTCTTTTGATGCTATTTTTGCCCAAAGAGGTATCCATCCTTCAGTTCCTTGTTGCTTAAGAATAAGCTTTCCTGTTTCTATATTTCTATCATAGAAGAAACCGCTAGTTTCATCCCAAAATAGAGTAGATACTTTTTCTTTTAGTGCTTTAGCTTCGTTTTGATATTTTTCTGTATCATCACTTATTTTAAGTTGTTGAGCTAATTGCATTAAAAATATTTTCTCTGCATATAAATATGCATTCAAATCTACTGATTCTTGATTTAGAGACCAAGCTTTGTCGTTGTTTTTTAACACTTTAGCTTCATCGAAACGAACGGCATTATCCATCCCACTTTCCCATTTTGCTGCTATTAGAGTTCCATCTGTTGAGCCGTATTCACATAGTCCATTTTTATTGTGATCTCTATATTTATACCACCAGTTGTGGTATTTTACAAGTCTAGGATACATTGTCTTTATGAAATCAATATCTTTAGTTTTTTCATATATTTT
>Ga0193964_1000807_pt1 | contig 14689 bp, 17 predicted proteins | sample FB_7_MG_FD_140323 | JGI IMG/M metagenome (GOLD analysis project Ga0193964, IMG submission 140323) | Microbial mat bacterial communities from the Broadkill River, Lewes, Delaware, United States - FB_7_MG | ecosystem: Environmental > Aquatic > Freshwater > River > Microbial mats | place: USA... | reverse complement strand
TGAGTTTTAAAAGGAAAGTAGTGATGGTGACCTGTTATTTGCGATATGTGATTGATCCAACAAAAGTGGAGGAGTTTGAGCATTACGCTAAGCTTTGGATTCCTTTAGTGGAGCGCTTTGGTGGTCAGCATCACGGTTATTTTCTGCCCTCTGAAGGGGCGAATAATATCGCGTTAGCCCTTTTTACCTTCCCTAGCTTGGCGACCTATGAACAATACCGAAAGGACTCCTTTAAGGATGAGGAGTGCATCGCTGCGTTTGACTATGCGAAACAAACGCAGTGTGTGTTGAGTTACGAGCGAAGTTTTTTCCGGCCAGTGCTTAGTGGAGATTAGACCACTGTAGATAACCGTTGGATTAAGGTTCTGTCGCTTCCTAGTCCCGTATTAGGCGGCAATTATTAGGCGATCTCGACCCGCACGTTTTCCCTCGTAAAGGCAGACATCAGCGCGATTGATAATAGATTCGGGTTGCTCTCCAGGGCTTGCGCAAACGGCACCAATACTCGCGGTGACTTTACCAGCCAGATCGTATTCGGCTTCGCGGAAGGATGATAAAAGCTTATTGGCCATCTTCTCAGCTGCAATGATGTCCATATCAGGGCAGAGAATAATAAATTCTTCACCGCCCCAGCGTGCAACTGTGTCACTTTTACGTGTGCCTGTCTTAAGTAGCTCCGCAAACTTGACGATGACCTTGTCGCCGGTGTTGTGACCCCAGCGATCATTGATCGATTTAAAGTTGTCTATATCGATAATGAACAGTGTGAATTCACGGTCGTGGCGTTGGCTGCGCGCGATTTCACTCTCTAAAACGGCAACAAAGTGACGGCGATTGTTGAGGCCTGTAAGTGGATCTTGGATAGAGAGCGTTTTGACTTTGTTGTAAAGCTCGGTGACTTCGGCCCATCGTCTAAGCGAGAAAAAGGCTAGGGATATAGCGAGCGTGAAAAAAAGAGGGATGATCTCATCGATCTCCCACTCTTCATGCTCTTCGGAAAATTCCACCAAGCGTTCGAGTAGGTCTATTTCTGCAAACCAGAAAAATAATAAAACATTTACACCAGCGATGGCGATTAGTTCTAGTTTAATAGCAGGGGTGAGTCGACGCTTTTTAAATCGGTTCATTACTGCGTTCACCATGTATAGCGATGATGTTTACCTGAAGTATAGCTAATGATTTTACGGAGGATGAATACTTACTCAATTATTATGTATATAAAATGAATAAATAATTGAAAGTGAGAAAGAACGCTTAAAAGCTGATTAAGGTCATGATATATAATGATTTGGCTGTTTTTTAGAGATCTAATTGCGTTGTATGTTTGTCGAAAGGATCGAGAGTGTTGGTCGCGCACTTAGTGAGTGCATCGGTGAGTTTTCTATACAGGTCAGATTTCAAACTCCATACATGCCAATACAGAGGTACGGCTAGATAATGACCAGGACTAATATCGATCACCTCTCCCTTCTTAAGCAGTTCTTTGCTCTGTTGATCCGGGATCATCCCGCAGGCTAGTCCACGAATAACCATTTGAAAAAAGGAATCGGTGGCTGGTATTCGGTGTTTCGGGTAGTCGTTCGGTCCAAGATTGAAGTACTTCTCGAGATAGCGATTTTGCAGTTCATCTTTGTTACTGAATTCAGCAATAGGCGCGGTGCGTAGGGATTGCGCTGTCACACCATCTTTAAAGTGTTTTTGGTAGTAGGCTGGACTTGCTAAGCAGCGGTAAGGCATGACGCCTAAAGGAATACAATTACAGCCTTGCATAGCTTGTGGGCTTGCACTGATACAGCCAATCACCTGACCGCTGCGCAATAAGTGGTGCGTTTGATCTTGATCATCCAGCTTAAGGTCGACCAGAATTTTCTCTTCGATTAAAAGATCCTTAACCGCATCCAAGAACCAGGTATTGAGACTGTCGGCATTCAAACCGATAGCGATTTGTGTAAAACCGCTGCTCTGCTTATTCGACAGCGATTGATTTAGTTCTGATTGCAAAAGCTTGATCTGGCGGTAGTGCTTTAGCAGTAATTGACCTGACTCTGTGGCTTGAGGGGGTGTTGTGCGTATGACTAGCGCTTGGCCTATGTGTTCTTCTAATTGCTTAAGCCGTTGTGAAATAGCGGATTGTGATATGTGAAGCTTAGCGGCGGCTTTCTCAAAACTGGCCTCTTCAAGCACCGCTGCTAGGGCTTGTAGTTGTTTGTAATCAATCATTATTAGAAAAACTTATTAGTGATTAGAATTATTAGTTTTACTTACTTGTGCTGTTTTAGCAATACTTGCGCTTCAAATTAATAGCCAACCAGATAAGTAGAATGTGATGTTTAGTTTATTGTCCAATGCACAGGTTTTAGCGATGTTGACGGGGCTCGGGACGAGCGCTGGGTTAATCGTTGCTATTGGTGCTCAGAATGCATTTGTTCTATCGCAAGGCTTAAGGCGTCAGCACCATTGGCCAATCGCGGGGTTGTGTAGCTTTTTTGATGCGCTGCTGATCACTATTGGTGTAGCAGGGATGGGTCTCCTGATATCGGAGTCGCCGTTATGGATGGAGATTGCGCGCTGGGGAGGGGCGATCTTTCTTGTGGTTTATGGCGCCCGTTCGCTTTATTCGGCCTTTAACCCAAAAGATTCTTTAAACGGCGGTGATACTGCTAGTGGTTTGGGTAAAGCGATCTTGATGACGTTGGCGGTAACGCTTCTCAACCCACATGCTTATTTAGATACGGTTGTGTTGCTCGGGAGTATTGGAGGCCAGTATCCAGTAGAGGAGCGTTTCTGGTTTGCTGCTGGTGCAGTTAGTTTTTCATTTGTTTGGTTTTTTGGTTTGGCCATTGCTGCACGATTTTTGCAGCCGGTGTTTGCTAAGGCAAAGGCGTGGCAAGTGTTGGATACATTGGTTTGTTTAACAATGTGGGCCATCGCGTTGAATTTGCTTTGGCCCGTATTGTTTGATTAGTGCTAGAGACGAGGATTATCTGTCTTAGTGTTGTGGGTCTAGATCTTTTGGTTTTTCGTTAGGCCAGTGCTGGTGGTGGTTGAAACGTTTCTCTAAATATCTGAAGAGGAAAATGATCAAGGCGCTGATAATTAAATAGATCACGCCCGCTGCAAGAAACACTTCCAGAGGCGTATAAGTTCGAGCAATGATCGTTCGGGCCATCCCAGTAAGGTCGAGCAGGGTAATGGTGCTGGCAAGGGCGCTGCCCTTAAGCATAAGGATAACTTCGTTGCCGTAGGCTGGCATCATAATGCCAAAGGCACGCGGAAGTATTATTCGGCGCAGCATTAAAGGGTAGCTCATGCCTAATGCACGGGCAGCTTCAATCTCTCCTTTCGGTATTGATTGGATTGCTCCCCTAAGAATTTCTGCGATGTAAGCCGCGGTGTGCATTGCAAAAGTAATAATGGCACACCAGTAAGGCTCACGAAGAATTGGCCATAGGGCTGAATTCTTGATGATCTCAAACTGAGATGCACCGTAGTAAACCAGAAATATTTGTATCAGTAGCGGCGTGCCACGAAAGAAGAAAATGTAACCAAAAGGAATCGCTTTTAGCCAAGGGCGATGTGATACCCGCATCAGTGCCAGTGGGATTGCGAGCATTAAGCCAGCAAAGCCAGAAAGGAGTACAAGCTCTAGTGTTAACCAAGCCCCTTGAAGTAAACGCGGAAAGTGTTCGATGATGACGTCCCATTCCCAACTCATGCGCGTGCTCCATGGTAGCCACGATTTGCGTAGCGCTCTAAGAAGTACAGCCCTGCCATAGAGATGGACGTCATAAAGAGATAAACCATTGCTGCGGCGAAATAGAAGGTAAATGGCTCTTTAGTGTTGCCGACAGCAACCGACGTTTGGCGCATCAGCTCATTTAAGCCGATAACGGATACGAGCGCGGTATCTTTTAGTAATACAAGAAACAGATTGCCTAAGCCCGGTAGCGCTATTCGCCATACTTGGGGCAGGGTGATACGGCGAAATGTTTGAAAGCGGGTCATGCCTAAGGCCATTGCTGCTTCTCTTTGGCCTTTGGGGATCTCTTGAATTGCACCACGGAACACTTCTGTGGCATAAGCACCAAAAGCAATGCTTAGTGCGATAACACCGGCAATAAATGGACTTAATTCTATATATTCGTCATAACCAAAAATGCTGGCGATCGCCATCAGAACCGCTGATGAGCCAAAATAGATGGTGAGTACCAGTAGTAACTCAGGCATACCGCGAACAAATAGGGTATAGCCGTTACCGATGGCTTGCGCAATCTTAGATGATGACAGCTTGGCTGTAGCACCTAATATGCCGAATAGTAGACCAACAAATAAGCTGCAGATAGCTAGTTGTATGGTGATCCAGGCTCCGCTTATAAGCAGATGCCCAAAACCTTGCAGTTCCATAAATATTACCTAGTCAGAAACAGATTTGGCCGCATGTGCGGCCAAACAGTTACTTAAGTCGTTAAAGCTTAGTAGATTGAGAAAGGGAAGTACTTAGCGTTAATCTTTTCGTACGTACCGTTTTCAAGGATAACCTTAAGCGCAGCGTTGAAGCGCTCTTTCAGTTCAGAATCTTTCTTGCGAACGGCAATAGCGATCTTATCGTCGATATCAATTTTATCGCCACGGAACTCAAACGCTTGACCTTCTTCTGATTCAAGCCAGTTGTAGGCAGGAAGTTTGTCAGAAAGAATGGCATCAAGACGACCAGAAGATAGGTCTAAATATGCATTATCTTGTGTGTCGTAAAGTTTAACGGAGACTTTGTCACCTAAGTTATCTTCTAGGTATTGACCTGCAATGGTAGCGCGCTGTGCACCAATTGCTTTTCCTTCTAACGCTTTAGGATCAAAATCGGCTGCTTTAGCGCTGACAAACCCAAGGGAGTTTGAGTAGTAGTGGTCAGTAAAAGCGACGACACGGCTACGCTCTTCAGTGACTGATAAACTTGCGATAATAGCATCATACTTTCGTGCTTTAAGGCCAGGTATAATACCGTCCCAGTCTTGAGCAACGATTTTGCACTCTACTTTCATTTCAGCACATAGTGCTTTGGCGATGTCTACATCAAAGCCTGCTAATTCGCCCTCTGCTGTGACCATATTAAATGGAGCATAAGCGCCTTCTGTTGCAATTCGAATAGAATCACCCGCCATAGCAGGTGTTGTTATCGTTGCGGCAAGCAGTGCTGCGGTTGTTAAAATCTTTTTAAAGCTCATCTAGAGTATCCTCACGGATTAATTTTTATTGTTTGCGGGCAAATTACAAATGGCTGCTAAGAAAAGTGCGACACCGTTCCGATTCTGGATTGGTGAACACTTTCTCTGGCGGGCCTATCTCTTCAACTTGGCCTTCATGTAAGAAAACCACTTGTGAAGAGACATCTCTTGCGAATCGCATTTCATGAGTAACGATAAGCATAGTACGACCTTCTGCGGCAAGGTCGCGCATTACTGTTAACACCTCATTGACTAACTCTGGATCGAGTGCCGATGTCGGTTCGTCAAACAGTAAAACTTGGGGTTCCATCGCTAAGGTGCGTGCAATAGCAATACGCTGCTGTTGCCCACCCGATAGCTGATTGGGATAACTGTTCTTTTTATCTAATAGGCCTACTTTTTTCAGGTAGTTCTCTGCGTTTTCATAGGCTGTTTGCTTGTCTTGTTTTAAAACATGAACGGGCGCTTCCATGATGTTTTCAATGATGGTCATATGTGGCCATAGATTGAAATTTTGAAAGACGAATCCGATGGATGCGCGCATGCGTTCGAGTTGTTTTTGATTAGACGCTTCTAGGTTGCCGTCTTTTCCCGGCTTCAGCGCTAATGTTTCGCCTGCAAAGCTTATTTGGCCCTGCGATGGTGATTCCAGCAGATTCAAACAGCGGAGAAACGTGCTCTTTCCTGATCCACTCGATCCCAAAATTGAAATGACATCGCCGTCTTTTGCAGACAGTGAAATACCTTTCAATACTTCAAGTTGACCGTAGCTTTTGTGAAGGTCGTTTATTTCCAGTGCAATCGCTGCATCTGACATAAAGGGTGTATCCCAACGTTTCGGTTTGAAAATAAACGCCACATTACAGCAAAAAGTGATATGTTGCGCAATGACTTAAACAGTCGTCTATTCCTGTATTGATACGGCTTTTGAATATAGGAATCAGGTGGAAAATAGGTAACTTTAAACTGATACAGTGGATGCCACTTTATTTTTGCTTTTGTTGTGCTTTTCCACTGTTTATTTTTTGCTGATTAGTATTTTTACCTGAGAAATTACTGTTGTGAACTTTGGAAATATAGTCCATGAATATCGAAATTAGTACGTGTGACCATTTAGAATTAGATGAAGTTATTGCGCTATATCAAGCCAATCATTGGTCATCAGCCGAAAAACCTGAGCAATTACTGCCTGCGTTGCAGAATTCTCACTCGTTAGTTACCGCCCGTTTAGATGGTGTATTGGTAGGGTTAGCCAATGCAATATCAGATGGCTATCTCGTTGTTTATTATCCTCATATGCTAGTGCACCCTGATTATCAACGTATGGGAATAGGCCGACAGATAATGCAGGCCATGCAGGCATGTTACGAGGGTTTCCATCAGCAGATGCTTACCGCCGATGGTGATGCGGTTAAGTTCTACCAATCATTGGGTTTTGAAAGAGCTGGGAAGACCGAATCTATGTGGGTTTATGCGGGTATGGAGCATTGATAGCTGATTAACCATGCTTTAGCGGGATTATTGCCATAATCAAATATTGTCATAATCAGATACTGTGATTTTGTCAGTATCGTCTGTTTTATTGGTCGAAGCGATAACCAAGCCCGTGCACTGTTTTAACGATCGTTGGTTGTTTGGGATCGATTTCGATCTGCTTACGCAGCTTTGATATGTGTTGATCGAGCGTTCTGCTACTCGGAAGATAGTCTCGCCCCCAGCATTCGTTGAATATCCTATCTCTATCAACCACTTTGCCTTTTTCACGGTGGAGGAGTTGTAGGATTTTTATATCACGAAGGCTTAATTCAATCTTGTTATCACTCCGCTGAGCCCTTAGCTGATCCGGGTATACAGTCAGCTCATGCATAGAAAAAGAGGCCGACTGTTGTGATGATGAAGCTGCTTTCTGGGTCGTTGATTCTAAGCAGCGGCGTGTTACTGCGCGTATTCTGGCTATCACCTCTCGGGTACCGAACGGTTTTTTGATGTAATCATCGGCCCCCAACTCAAGGCCTAGTACTTGATCAATCTCTTCAGATTTTGCGGTGATAAATATTATCGGAATATTTTCATCGGTTTGTCTGATTTTTCGGCAGACACTATAACCATCGCGCTTTGGCATCATGATATCGAGTAGGACTAAATCAGGTTGGTGCTGGTTGAATAGAATTAGGGCGATTTCACCGTCCTCAGCTTCTATACACTCATAGCCTTCTGCTTCTAAAAGGTCGGATAATCCAAGTCTTATGTTGGTGTCATCTTCTGCGATAAGAATTTTCATGTTACGCCTTCGAAGTATCTATAGTATCTAAATTAGTTGACGCGAGTGGGGGTGTATAAAGGCTTAATAGGAAGCTTGCACCATGCTCAGACGGTTCAAGTTCTAAATTCCCGCCGTGTTTTATGGCTAACTCTTTGGCAATATTTAAACCAATGCCGGTACCGGAGACGCCATCCGTTAGTTTGTTACTCACGCGATAAAATTGCTCAAAAATACTGTGCGACGAGGATGCGGGGATGCCAGGACCATTATCTTGTACACGGATATAACTGCGATCACCCTCTTGCCAGCAGCTGACAACCAGGTCTCCACTGTTAGCCGCGTATTTTTCACAGTTACTTAGTAAGTTATTCAGAATCTGTTCGAGGCAGTTAACATCAATCATAACCGCTGCATCGCATTCACAATCAAGAATAGGGTTGATACCTCTTTGAATCAGTGCCGGGCTAAATGCCGCTAGTGTGTTATCAACGCCACCTTTTAAAGAGCCTTGTTGCAAACTGATTTCAAGACTTTCCCTGCCAAGCTTAGAGAAGCTTAATACATTCTCGATTAAGCGAGTCAGTCGCTGGCTTTCGTTATTGATAACATCTAAATAACGTTTGGGTTTTGTCTGATCATCGCCTAACTGTCGCTCTAATAGTTCGGCATACATTCTGACATTGGTTAAGGGGGTTTTAAGTTCGTGTGAGACCTGATTAACGAAGTTGACGCGTTGAAGCGCTAATCGAGATTCTCGAGTTTGCTCTTTGTAGATCAGCCAAGCCAGCAGTGAAAGTCCTAATAGGGTTAACAGTACAAAGGCCGATTTTTCAAGCCACTGTGAAGGCGGAGCGATAAGACTAGTTGAGTGAAAATCGAGTCGCCAGCTGCCTAATGGATGATTCAGATGCAGACTTTTGATTGGTTTTGATTGCTGGACAGCGTCGTAGGTAATCGCCCCCCATTCGTAACTTAGCTCCCCACGGCTGTTATGCAATGTAACGACGGCATTTTTCAGTGCCGGGGTTGTGCTTGCTTCATTTTGATCTGGTAGCAAGTTGATAAGATCTGATAGTAGGCGTGCGCTGTTCATTGAGAAGCCGATAACTTGGTTATCGGGTGTCTCTTGCCAATAAATGTGCTGTAACTGCGTATTGTTGTACCAAGCAATCCAGCCGCTTTGAAGTCCGCTGAAATCACTATTAGGTTTCTGGACATCGCTTTGTACGGCGTCCGTTTCAAAAGCGATTGAATCGGAGGAGCGCTGCGGGCTGCTCTGAATTCTATTCGATTGTGTAATCTGAAGTTTGGGTGCAACCGGTTCTGATTTTAGCTGTGCGCTGTAGGGGGTTCTTGACGTGTTTGCTTGCGGTGCTTGATTGGGAGTAGCGCTCTCTTGGCTGCGAACAAATAGGTTAGTTGAATTAAGCAACACTTCCGTTTGTTTTAGAAATTGTAGTTCACGTTGGGTCGCGGTTTCAAAAGTTGGATATAGTGTTGCTTGATCACTATCCCGAATGAAAACCTGTTCAATATAAGGGCTAGATTTACCAATAGACCGTAACGTGTCTAGGGGAAAGTCTTTATCCTTTGCTTCGTAGAGTATAAATGCTTCTTCTTTGAGTGCTTTTTCTAGGCGTCTAAAGTGCGCTTGAAACAAGTCATCCGCTGCTTCCAGTTGTAATTCAACCAATCCTTGAAATTGATGTTTTACTAACTGTTGTTGCTTTTGTTCTAACTGAACAGAGAACCAGACTAATATGAGTACAGGTATACATATTAGTCCGATAAGCAGCAGAGATGACTTTTTTAACATAGAACTCACTTTTGATAATGACTAGTAGCTTTGCTGTTTAGAGCGTTTGTATTGGCGTTCTCTTAGCTCTTTTCGTTTCTTGCTCCACTCTTGCTCGTTATCGAGTTCGTCGGCATCCTGAAGCGCTTCCTCTTTTTGTTCTATGAGCTTGGGTGAAGCAAGAGATTGACCTAGATTATCAAGATAATCGGCGCTTTGCTGTAAAATGCTTTTGGCTCCCTGAATATCACCTTGATCCCTTTTTTCCACCGCTGCGCGGTTGAATTCATTCGCTACTTGCTCTGCGGCCGCTTCATAGGTTTTGGTGTCTATTGCATCATCAACTTTTTGTTTTGAGCGTGTAAAGTCTGCGGCGATTGTTTGGCTGAGTTTTTCGTTCCGTTTGTGGAAGAGGTCATTGTAGCTGATATCGACATCGACTAAGTCTACTGACGCGGTGTCTGCTTGGGCTGGTACTTCCACTTCTAAAATAATGAATTTTTCCTGTTCGCTATAGAGTTGGTTCATACGAGTACTGACCATACCGTCGCTAATGTCTGCTTCACGGCCTAATACTCTGATTGGGCGGACTCCATTTCTACATTTGATCTGTATTTCTACCCCTTGTGCCACGACAGAAAGTACATCACCAAACTCATATTGGAACACGGATGCTAAGTCTTCTGCGTTTTCGACAAAGGCATGGTTACCATCACTGAAGCCTGCGAGTTGTGTCATTAAATCCTCGTTGTAACCTAGGCCTAAACCGATAGTGGTGACACTCATGCCTTCTTTCGCAAGTGATAGTCCAAGTTTTCCTAATTCATTCGGTGTGCTCGGCCCGACATTTGCCAGCCCATCTGAGAGTAATATGACGCGGTTAACTTTGTTTAGGTCTAGAAATTTGCGTAGTTCATTGGCCCCTTTGCTGACACCGGCAAAGAGTGCAGTATTACCGTTCGCTTGGATACGGTGAATAGCGCGTGAGATTTGTGTGGTATTACTCACCTTTGTCGCAGGTACCACAACACTGACACGGCTGTCGTAGCTGACGATAGACACAATGTCGTTCGTGTTTAAGCGGCTTAGCGCCATAATGGCGGCTTCTTTCGCGTGGTAGAGCTTCTCTCCCTGCATAGAGCCTGATTTATCGAGCACTATCGCGATATTGGCGGGGATTCGCGTTTGCGATTGTTCTTGTTTAATTCCCTCTAAAGATATTTTGATGAATGCATTATGTTTACGCTCTGCTTCCATGACAGGCGTGGCTAAATTTACATTTAAATCCACTTGCTTTGCTTGCGCGGCTTGCACGCCAGTAAGGCCAATTAAAGCAGCGATGCACAGCTGTTTTAGGCTTGATAGTCGGTAACTGTTCATTGTCTTGTCCCTTTGTAAATCCCTGAATTAGATACCGTCAATTTAGTGGAGTACGCCTAGTAAAAAGTCAGATAAATTTATAAATGTTGTAAAAGATTTGTAAAAACTCTTCAACTATAAGTGTAAATACAGTCTATGTTTTTATAGTAGATACTAAATAGCTTGGCTAACATGCTGATTTAGGTCAGTTACATTAAGGCTGAAAGTTTGCAAACTGAGTATCCGGTGCGTGAATAATGACGATAGGGGCATCATATGACATTGACCAGTGAATTGATTTGGCAGGATCAGCAGCATCAAATCTTATTTGAATTGATAGATGAGATTAAAGCAGACAATGTAGATGTATCAACATTTACCCGGTTGATTGATTATGCTGAGCATCACTTTTCATTGGAAGAGTCCTATATGCAAGCATTAGAGTATCCAGATTACGATAATCACCTTGCTGCGCATAATAAGTTCAGAAGCGAACTGTTGAAGATGCTAGACGATCATCATCACTATGATAAGGGCTTGAGAGATATGTTGGCTGACTTTTTGTCTGAATGGCTAAAGCGGCATATCTTTGGCGTCGATAAAAAGCTAGAAGCTTTTATCCTTAGCTCTGAACGAAAATAATCTTTATTTAATCCTATTGAATACATTAGTGCTTAATAAAAGCTGAATTAAGATTGTTTTTGTGACTAAGTTGTTCTAACTTCAATGGATTCTATGTTGTAGCGAGAAGACTGATGCCTCTTATTTGTATTAAGTCTTTACCGTTTGAAAATGAAATCGATGTGCCAAGTATGATCAAAAGCATCACGGAAGATTTTTCAAGAGGTACAGATGTCGGTATTGAACACATCACCGTAACTTGGGAATTTATACCTTCGCGGCAGTATGCCGTTGCGGGGTTGATGCCAGCAACACAGCCGCAAAGTGGAAGTCATCCTGTGTTAGTGGATCTGCATGCGCCGAGTTTCCACAACCTCAATAGTGTGGAAGCGATGATGGAGTGTATAGCGTTTTCCATCTCTAAGCGTAGCAGTGTCGCCTACAGCAATATTTTCATTAATTACCGTAAAGTACAGTCGGGACATGTCTTCGACCATGGTGATATAGTTCGTTGGAAATGAGCAGTTTAAGCATTAAAAAAGAGGCCAAGGGCCTCTTTTTTAATGCTTACGTTTTGTTTAGAAAAGCTTTCTTTAAAAAGTATAGCGTTGCTGAGAGAAACGCTGGTACTGCAATGCTTCTGCTACTTCATTAGCTTTGCGTTCAGATGTCATCTTTGCAAGTAATGCTAATGCTGCTTGATAGCTGACTAGGCTACCGTTAGATGTGATCACATTGTTATCAATGACTACGTTGCTATCAAACTGCACGTCAATCTTGGGATAGGCTTTTTTCAAATGAGCTTCTCCGCCAGCCCAAGTTGTTGCTTTTAGACCGTTAAGAAGACCCGCCTCACCAAGTAAAAATGCGCCTGAACAATTACTCGCCATCCACTCTGCATCTTTCCCAGTCCGTTGAATGAAGCTAATGAGCGAAGAATTATTGATGAGTGGTTCCATGCTGTAACTGGATGGAACTATCAAGACATCAACCTTAGGATGTTCGCCAATCCAACTATCTACGGCAATGCTTAAGCCCTCTTCGGTAGTAATTTTGTCAGTTTTTTCTACCGCGATAACAATAGGCGTGTAGTCAGTAAACCAGCTCTTTCTGCTTGCTACCCCAAAAACTTCTAAAGGGGCGGTAATGTCGGAGGTTAGGACACCATCGAATACGAGTATTCCAATTTTTTTATCGGCGGCAAGTGCAGCTGGCACCGTACCGATGATGCATAGTGTCAGTAAGAATGATTTTATAAGCTTGGACAGTTTCATCGTTTTATCTCAATAAACTGTGTTAAAGGGTCGATTGTTTATTAGGCAATCAAGCGAGCGATCAAGCCGAGAGTGCTGTTGAAACAGCAATGCGATTCCAGGCGTTAATTGTAGTGATCTGCATAATGCATTGAGCTAAGTGCTCTTCGCCTAATTGACTCAGGGCCAGCCGATAAACCGAATCACTGACACCTTGCTTGCTGATATGGGTGATTTCATCGGTCAGTGCCAGGATTGCTCTTTCTTGTTCATCAAAAAGACGAGAGCTTTGCCATTCATTGAGCGCATCGATTTTTTTCTGACTAAGACCGGCAGATAGGGTCGCAGGTATATGCATGTGAAGGCAATACTGGCAGTCATTCAGGATGGAGGCTCTGATTTTGATTAAGCCTTTAGATTCTTGTGATAAGGAAGATTGATTTAAGTAGTTCTCTAAGCCAAACATCGCTTTATAAGCATCAGGGGATAGCTTTTGAATGTCGATTCTTGAAGTCATTTTTGCCTCAAATTAAGTGATTAGAATTGAGACCAGTTTAAGAAAAACGGTGTGCGTGAAAAATATGTTGTTTGTCATTTTATTAGTGAATACTATTCACTAATGGATAAATTCAATACATTGAAAATGTTTATAGCGGTGGCCGATCATGGCTCTTTTGGCGGGGCTGCGGCAGCACTCGGCACCGACCCGTCAACTATTAGCAAAGCGTTGAGTCGGCTTGAAGAGCAATTAGCGTATCAGCTTTTTTTTCGTTCCACGCGAAAGCTTAAAATTACTGAAGCAGGGAAGCGCTATTTAGTGACGGTCCGAAAAATATTAATCGAGCTAGATGAGTCTGAAAAACTACTCGCGCAAGATAATGATAGTGCTAGGGGATTGTTGAAAGTTAATCTTCCTGTGGCTTATGGGCGTCTATATATACAGCCTATGCTTGCTAGTTTCTGTCGTCGCTACCCTGATATCCAATTGAACGTTACATTTTCGGATGAATATGAAGATATTATTGAGCAGGGCATCGATATATCAATCCGCACAGGCACGGTCGCTGACAGTCGGTTGGTGATGAAAAAACTTAGCCCGATGGACTTTTTTATCTGCGCGTCACCGAAATATTTATCTGATAATACAGCCATAAACCAAGTCTCTGATCTGATGGACCATCCTTGGATTCGTTTTCGGTTTAAACAAACGGGTAAGCTTATGCCGGTGTTGGTAATGCCCGATAGTCATCCGAATACCCAGCCTCAATGTATAAGCCCGGGCAATCATTATGAAGTTGATGATGGCCAAGCGCTGGTGGAGTTATGTAAAAACGGTATTGGGTTAATGCAAGGGCCACACTTTATATTTCGCCAAGAGTTGCAAGCGGGTGAATTGGTGCCATTGTTTCCACTTACTCAGCCTGAAGGGTTTGGTGTTTATTTGCTGTATCCTAAAAGACGATTTCTACCGAAGAAAGTCACTGTCTTTATCGAGCATGTTCAGTCAGCGCTGGCTGAGTTAAATGAGACTCCTGATCATAGTTGGGCGAGGGAGCTGGTGTCTAAAAACAGTTGGTAATATAAGCTTGTTCCTCACTTATCATCGGGGAGTGTGATTGTTACGTTAATACCCGCACCGGCTTCGCTCGTGATTTCTATGTGCCCATTTAAGCTTTCTGTTACGAGTTCTTGGATAATGAACATCCCAATACCGCTCCCACCGTCTTCTTTTTGCGTTGTATAAAACTGTTCAAAAACATGAGGCAGGATGTCAGGTGGAATACCTGATCCATTATCTCTATAGCACAGTGTTATTTTACCCAACTCCCTTGAGCAGGTAATGCTGATCACTCCTGCTTTTTGACCATTATCAAAACCATGAATAATCGAGTTCATGATGAGGTTGGTAATAATTTGCGCGATTGCCCCTGGGACAATATGTAGCTTTATCCCGCTTAACACCTCATTTTGAATTGTTATGGGGCTATCTTTGTAACAAGGCTTAAGACTAATCAGTATCTCATCTATATAGTGCTGGAGATCGATGGTGCGGGATTGTTCACTGATCTGATCGACGGCCACTTGTTTAAAGGCATGCATCAGTTCTCCAGCACGAATTAAGTTTCTTTGCACTAATTCACCGGCTTCTTGGTTGTCTGCTAAGTATTTTTCAAAT
>Ga0193964_1000806_pt1 | contig 14690 bp, 4 predicted proteins | sample FB_7_MG_FD_140323 | JGI IMG/M metagenome (GOLD analysis project Ga0193964, IMG submission 140323) | Microbial mat bacterial communities from the Broadkill River, Lewes, Delaware, United States - FB_7_MG | ecosystem: Environmental > Aquatic > Freshwater > River > Microbial mats | place: USA... | reverse complement strand
CATATCATATTTGCCTGCCGGTGCATGAATCAGGTAGTCGGAAAAAGAGTGTTCCGGATGAAAGTTGAACACAAAAATAAGGCCGGACCGCTCAAATGCCAGAATTTTGTCATCTTCGTGCAGATGCAAAAGCCTTGGCCTGTCCCATGTAAACAATTGGGTTTGTTTTGTCAGGGCAATCATCTGTTTGTCAAAGGCGGACAGGTTCGGGAAATACAGATTCTGGTCATAGTTCAGGGACCACACGCGTCTGGCATGGTGGTAGGAATATCCATTGGCAGGGGTTGGAAAATCAATCCATTCAGGATGGCCGAACTCATTGCCCATGAAATTGAGATACCCTTTGTGGGCACAGGCCAGGGTTACAAGGCGGATCATTTTGTGAAGGGCCACGGCCCGGTGCGTGGTGATGCTTGTGTTGGACTTTTCCATGGAATCATAGATTTTTTCGCCCATCAGGCGCATCATCACGGTTTTGTCCCCCACCAGGGCCTGGTCATGGCACTCTACGTAACTGATCGTACGCTCCTCGTCCCTGTGCCGGGTCAGTTCATGCCACAAACCGCCCATGTGCCACGCTTCGTCTCGGACCTCCTTGAGCAGCTTGATCCAGTAATCAGGCACCCCCATGGCAAATCTGAAATCAAAGCCTGTGCCGCATAATTCCGCTGGGGCCGCAAGTCCGGGATACCCGCTCACATCTTCTGCAATGGTGACCGCACCGGGATGGATCTCATGCACCAGGTCATTGGCGGCATAAAGATAGCTTAAGGCATCTTCATCCCCATCATCACCAAAATAATCCTGGTATCCGGTAAAGGCACGTCCCAATCCGTGATCGGCAAACAGCATGGAGGTTACACCGTCAAACCGGAATCCATCCACCCGGAATTGTTCGAGAAAATATCTCAGGTTGGATAACAGAAAAATGAGTACCTGTTGCTTGCCATAGTTAAAACACCGGGAGTCCCAAAGCGTATGATCTCCTCTGGCCTTGTCGTGGAAGAACTGGTACATGGAACCGTCAAATCGCGACAGTCCCTCCACCTCATTTTTCACGCTGTGGGAGTGTACAATATCCATGAGTACACGGATGCCGGCCTGGTGTGCTTTGTCCACGAGATACTTGAAATCATCCGGGGTACCGAACCGGGAAGAGGGGGCAAAGAATGAAGAGACATGGTATCCAAAAGAGCCATAATATGGGTGCTCCTGAACCGCCATCATCTGCAGGGTATTGTACCCTGCGTCAATGACCTTGGGTAGGATGTGGTCGGCAAATTCCCGCCAGGTCCCCACCCTGCCGTCCTCTAAGGCCATGCCTGCATGGGCTTCATAGATTAAAAGAGGCTCGCCCGACAGGTTTGGAGTTTTTGCCTGCCACTGGTAGGCCTGCTCCGGTGCCCATACCTGGGCATTGAAAATATAGGTGCTGCTGTCCTGGATGACCCGGGTGGCTGCCGTGGGGATGCGGTCTCCCTCCCCGCCGCCCCACGCGACCTTGAGTCGGTAAAGCTGCCCATGACGGAAAAAACCGGCAGGGAACCGGGCCTCAAATATGCCGTTGGGATCAGGCCCTTTCACTTCCCAGTCCGAAGATTTTTCCCAGTTGTTGGCCGGTGTGAGGATAAACATGGCCGTTGCATTGGGTGCCCATTCCCTGAACACCCAGCCTTTTTTGTCCCTGTGCAGGCCAAAAATTTCATGGTAGTCGGCAATTTTAGCCCAGGACTTCTTGTTTTTCAGCTGTTCTGTCTTTGCCAGGGCCTTTTCAAACCGTGCCCGGATAATGGGCTTAAAGGGTGACAGGTACGGATCATTTGTCCATGAAGGATCAGACCAAAAACGGTCTCTGGAGCATTTTTTCATATAGTTCAATATAGCTTTCAGCACATCGGCTGTGGTTAAATTCAAGTACGGATTCAGTCATTATTCTGCGGAGTTGACGTTCTTTTTCATCCGGGTCCAGGCGGAAAAAATCCATGGCACGATCCACGGCCCAGTTCAGTCCATGCGCATCGTGGACATTGAAAATAAATCCATTGCCCGTTGAATGGTCCGCATCCAGCTGTTTGACCGTGTCATGCAGGCCGCCTGTGTCAAATACAATGGGCAGGCTGCCGTATATGCCTCCGATCATCTGGGGTAATCCGCACGGCTCAAAGGAAGAGGGCATGAGGATAAAATCACTGGCTGCAAACGCTTGATGGGACAAATGTTCGTTGAACCCCCAGATACTGATCCGCTGGTGCAGACCATGAAAATTGGCAATCTCGTGGAAGTGTTTCTGACAAGCCCCGTCTGCTACAGATACAATCTGAATGCCTGTATCCCAGTAACGGGAAATAATATCATACATGGTTTCTGACAGAAGCGCACACCCCTTTTGCACTGGATCCAGGCGGGAGGGCCAGAAAAACAGAGGCGCGTTGGGATTTATCTCAAGGCCCACGGATTTCTGTAGAAAAATTTTATTCTGTTCTTTCTGGGCACGATGGTTTTTGGGCCCGTAGTTGAATTGGACCATATCATCTACGGCTGGATTGAATTCAGGTTCAGGCGCATTTAAAATGCCTGTGGCGCATCCTGCGTCCCATTTGTGGGCCAGCTCTTGCCTGAGTTCCGGTTCCACAAACGAGTGGCGGTTCTCAACAATTTCACGCAAAAAAGTGGGACTTACCGTGTTTACGTAATGGGCGGAAAACACCCCTGACGCTAGAAAATCCACCCGGTTGGTATCCCAGCTTTCTTCGTAGTTAGTGGGCGGATATTTGAAGTAGAGCCACTGCCAGAAGGCTGCCGCATCAATACCTCTGTCCTCAATTTCAGCCATGGTGGAGGTCATGGTATGAATCTTGTGAATGGTGAACAGGCACGGGATCTCGTATCGCCTGGCCATGGCTGGAATCAGTCCGGTCATCCAGTCGTTGCAGTGGATAATGTCCGGCTTTACCCTGGGGATGATGTTGTTGATCACCTCCCGTTGAAACGCCAGGGACACCTTGAGGTCCTTGTCCGAATAGCCGGAATAGACACCGTCTTTGTAAAGGAACACCCGGTCCGTGGCAAAATGAATCCGCTCCTCATGCAGGCGCCGGCGTATTTTTTCCACCTCCCGGTGATGCCTGGGTTCGTTATCACCATGATATATGGATCTGTAGTCGGGGATGGCCACATGAACATCGCAGCTTAAATCATATAATGCGGAGATCAGTGCTGCGGACACATCTGCCAGGCCGCCTGCCTTGGCGGAATAATCATCGGCGCCGGGGCTGATGCCCTCGGGCAGATAGGTGACTTCAGGGGTTACAATAAGAATTCTTGGTCTATTGGGCATAACCACCTCCCATCTTCTGGTTTTCGGCGTGCTGCCGGTTTTGTCCAAAATGGGCTGACGGGTCGTAAACAATTACTTTTGAATGATAGGGCATTTTTTTTATACCGAAAATATTAAGTTTTATTTTGAGTTTGGGTCAGTTTATGGGCAACTCTGGCAATTTCGCTGCAGCCCCAGGCCTGGGCATCACATCCTCTGGGCGTGTGCGGAAAATTACCGTCAAGAATTTCAGGTACAAAACCTGCCGCGCCCGTTCGCATCAATGGCAGTGAACTGCCCAGCCAGGCCAAGGCCGTCGGAATACCCGGAGGGCCAAAGGCTGTGGCCCAGGCCTCACAGAATACCGGGAATTGCCAAGTCCAGGCGGTACCGTTGTGGTAGGCCGGTTTTCGTTGTGTATCCTCATCTCCCTGGTAATACCCGGCATAAGGTGCATGGGGATTTACCAGATGCTGCCCGTTCCGTTCAATGAACAACGGTAAGTTAAGGGGCCGGTCCGCAAGGCTTCGGATGCCGCCCGGCACCAGAAGTTCCCGGCAGGTTTCCACCACCCGGGCCATGATCTTCCGGTCGTCGACGACCCCTAAAGTGATCAGCAGCAGCTGATTGGGTCGCAGGGCATCATCAGGGATCGCGTGCTTGGCGTCAACCGGCTCCCTGCAATGCAGGCAGTCACTGAAAAAACCATCGTCTTCGCGCCAGAATAGATCCATGATGTTGTGTTTGACCGTGTCTGCATGTTTTTTCCATGGCACGCGTGTGTCCAAATCATCAATTTGGGATAAAAATTGAAGGGCATGATACCACAGCGCCTGGATCTCAATGGGATATCCCTGGCGGGGGGTACCTGCCGGAAAATTGGTGTCCATCCACGTAAAATGGGCCGGGCTGTAGAGCAGCATGGATTCCGGATCTGCCTTGACACCGGTGGGGGTGCCGTTGATCATGGAAGATGCCATGTCTTTGAGCACCTGGATCATGGTGCGCCGTCCGATTTTTTGGGTGAGTACCGCCTCGTTGCCTGGGGTTTGGGTCAGTTGTCGGCAGCAGGCAAAAAACCACAGCGGCGCATCCGAGGTTTCAATGTTCCTTGCATCGTCGCCGCATATCATATTGGGCAGGGTGCCGTTTTTTTCAAATTTTCCAAAAAGGGATAGTATGGCAAAGGCATCCTGGGTTCTGCCAAGCTCAATCAGGGAACGGCAGAAAATCAGGCTGTCCCTTCCCCAGTCCAGGAACCAGGGATATCCTGCCACCACGCTTTTTTCCTCTCCCCTGTCCACGATAAATGCGTCAAGACTTGCCTGGACTGCCTGGGAAAACCGTACGGTTGAATCAAAAGGACCGGGCAAGGAGGCCGTTTTGTCGTCTGCGGGTTCAGGCATCGTCTCTTCATTTATGACGCAGGCTTTCAGGCTTACCGTGTCTCCACCCTTGATATCGATGCTGAAATAGCCCGGGCTGAAAAGGTCGGAGTCGGCATCCAGTCCCCGGGAGGCTTCAACACTTCTGTGGACCATGTAGTGCCATTCCGGTTTCAAGAAAAAGGCATCCCGGCTGCTTGACAGCCGAAGTATCCGCCCTGTCTCAGAATGAAAGAAAAATCCGTTTTTAAAGGCCGAAATCCGTAACGGCCATTGCTGTTCAGGCCCGCTAAAGGCTTTAATCGTGTCATGGAAACTTCTGTCTTCAATGTCGGGACGGATAATAAGCGTAACATCGCGTTGGGGTTGAAGGCGCCGGGGATTATTCACCGGTGCGTTTTCCCGGTGCAGGGTCAGGGTCACGGCGTTGGCTTTGGGGTCCATCTCCAGGAACAGATCAATGACATAATATCTGCCTTCGGAAGAGGGAATTCTGAACCGCCATTTTCCGCCCTGGTTATGGGAGGCCCAGAAGGCATCTATGCAATCGGGCCCAAGTTCCCGGGAATAGCCCTGGAATACACCCCATATTCTGAATCGGGACAAAAGCATCCATCGGTTTTCGGGCAGGACAGCGTTTAAATTGGCACCCAACAGGGCATCGTAACGGCTCTCCAGGTGGCTGAAACTTGCCCCTGGCCGCATCATTGCCCCCAGGCTGGTGGTGGACAGCTGCTTGATGGACGGATCTGCGGCAATCTCCTTGCGGGTAAAGGAAAGCCGCAGGTTAAGGTCATCAAAGGGTGGCAGATATCGGATATTGCCGGTGATTTTTTTGGTGCCTTCGGGGGCGGATATGCGTAGTTTAAGCAGGCAGTCCCTGTGATTGTCTTTTATTTCCATGGGCATGAAAATGGCCTGGTACAGGGCATTCCCCTCTGCAGGAAGGCTTTCGCAAAATCCCAGACATTCTTTGTCATGCCCAGCTTCCCCAAGTTGAACTCTGAAGTGCTTGTTGCACCGGACCAACAGGAAAAATCCCGGGGGAACCATTACCCTGCGATTGATATCCTTGTGGGCATCAAACAGGATGGTCCGGCAGGGTTGGCTGTCTGGATAGAGCTTGCGGATAAATGTTTCGGGATTTCGTGCCAGATCCATGGCGGCCTGGTCTACATCCAGGTCGGCCATATCCATGTGGCCGTTTACCGCAGTCATCACCTCAAGGGCCAGTGCCCTTCGTTTTTGCATCAAAACCCTGCCCGGCATGGACAGCTTGTCCGCCGGTTGGGCCCAAATCAAGCCCAAATCACCCTTTTCAGGGCTTAAGGCCAGCACTTCGCCCGGTTTCAGGAGAATCCGGTATTTTCCTTTTTTGTTTTCTGCCTGAACGGTGTTGCCTGAAATCAGGTCTATCCATGGAAAGGCCGCGCCACCTTCCGTGCCAGCCGGCCATACCCCCATGGCCTGACTGTCGCAGTCCGGGTTGATCAGCACCAGCATCCGGGCATTATAACGGGGGTTGAACCTTAGCAGTGCCAGGGCCCGGCTCTCTTCTTCATGGAGGAGTTTTAATTGTGTCCCACTGAAAAAGACCGGGTGTTCCCGTAAAAGAAGATGAAGCCGGGTGATATAATCCACCTGGTTGTCGGGATTTCCCCAGTTCAGGCCCGGGGCGTTGTGGACATTTATTTTTTCTTTGGCAAACCATTCCACGCCGTTGGCAAATCCGAAGCCTCCACAGATACTGAAAAGCGCGCAAAGGCCGGTCCTCATTTTTGCGTAGGTATGGGAAACATTGGCCAGGCGTTCATTGTCATGGGTTTCGGCAAAATGGATTAAGTGGCCGCAGGTGTCCGATAGATCTATGGCATGGGGTAAGTACCGGGATATCTGCTCAATGGTGTATTCCTGGAACAGTTCTGAATAGGCCCAGTTGAAATTTGCGCGCTGGAGCAGGTGGCGGGTTGAGTCCGGTGGCCCTCCCAGTCCTTCAAGGAAAAAAATCGTGTTGGGGTACTGGATTCTTACCTTGGCGATAATATATTCCCAGGCTGGTTCCGGTATCATATACCCGGCATCGCACCGGAATCCGTCCACACCCCGGTGGCACCAGCGTAGAAAAATTTCCGCCATGTACTGCCACAGATCCGTGTGCCGGTAATCCAGTTTGGTCAGATCCGCCCATACAACCCCCCAGGCACCGGGCATACGGATTTTGCCGTCATCTTCCCGGTCCAGCCATTCGGGATGGGATTCATGAAGACTGGCTGCCCATCCGGTATGGTTGATGGCAATGTCAAGGATCAGATAGCCGTCGTGGTCATGCACGGCATCCACCAGTTCCATGAATTGTTCAAGGGGGGTGGCTGCCGGATCAAACTGGGCCAGGGCCGGGTCCACATCCGAAAAGTCAAGGGCTGCATAGGGACTTCCAAATCGGCCCATTCGGGCATAGGTCGTGGGCGTGGGATGAATGGGTAAAAGGTGAAGGGCCCGGCAGCCCATTTTTGAAAAGATAAAGCCCAACTGCTCCTTTAGATCCCTGAATTTTCCGGATTTGGGAATCACAGTGAATCCCTGGTCATCCAGTTTGTTGATCACGGAATCCAGATTCGGGGGCTGGAACGTTGCGTCTTTGGTGGGGCCGAACTGCCGCACAAACGCGTTATAAATGATATTGGCACAGCAGGTTCCGGCCGGTTCAACGCAGAGTTGGGTGTTTTCACCTTCGGGCCATATCGGTATATCACTGTCCCGGGGAAGAAAAAAACATTTGGCCTGGAATGGTCCAGTCTGGTGCAGGGGCAGGTGGATGGAAAAATTTCCGTCACCCTCTTTTTTCATGGGCAGGTCATACCAGGCCTCACCCAGTTTGATCTCGTTTTTTTCAACCCGACGGATGATTTCCCTGCGGATTGCATTTGCATTGCCCAGGTTGGTTCTGACAAAGGCGCGGCCTGGTCTGTCAGGGGATACACCAAGCTTGAAAATGACAACATCCCCGCAGAATAAAATCCGGGCCGTTCCCGGGGACGGATTTTGGGTGAGGATGAGTATTTCCTGATTTTTTGTGATCATAGTCCTGCCTTAAGAAGTTGGACTTTAAAAAAATAGTGCAATAAGCTTAAGAATCTTAAATCGAATTATATCATATAATTTCAAAGAGTAAATAAAAAGAAAAACAAAGTTTCGCCATCCTGATTTGCGGTCCTTAGAGCCTGTTTAAAAATTAGGGGATCGAAGCGAAATCTCATGGGAATGAGAACCAATTTTCTCAAATTTTCTGTTAATAGCCGGACTATTGGCCTAAAATTTTAGGGGATTACAGCCGATTTATCTATTTTTAAACAGGCTCTTAATAGTTAAAAGCGATGGGATATCTCTTTTCAGATTCCTGGTCTTTTATCGCGTCTTGATTTCGCAGGTTTTTTCATCTGACCCTGGCTTTTTTTTAAAAAAGCAGCTATGCAATAAGCCTCAAATTTTAAATTGCATACTTGCAGCTGAAAGGATGATGGATATGAAAAAAGTCGGAATAGTTGGTTGGCGGGGGATGGTGGGTTCCGTTCTCATGGAAAGAATGTCTGCACAGAATGATTTTCAAAAATTCACACCGGTTTTTTTCACCACGTCCCAGGCCGGACAGACTGCACCTGATGTGGGGCAGGGGGCTTCGGAACTCATTGACGCCTTTGATATTGACACACTCATGGACATGGATATTGTGGTGACCTGCCAGGGTGGTTCTTACACCGAAGCCGTGCGTCCTAAACTGACCGACCGGGGCTGGGATGGGTACTGGATTGATGCGGCATCCACCTTAAGGATGGATGGGCAAAGCATTATTGTTCTGGATCCGGTCAATATGCCGGTCATTGAAAAAGCGATATCCAAGGGGATTAAAAATTTTGTCGGCGGCAACTGCACGGTATCCTTGATGCTGATGGCCCTGGGCGGGCTTTTTGAAAATGACTGGGTGGAATGGCTGACATCCATGACCTACCAGGCAGCTTCCGGCGCCGGCGCCAAAAACATGCGAGAGCTTGTGGCCCAGATGAGAACCATTGGTGACAAGGCCGCCCCAATTCTGGATGATCCCGCCTCGGCGATTCTTGATCTTGACCGAACGGTTACCGACACGTTGCGGTCCGATGCTTATCCTGTTGAAAATTGGGGTGTTCCCTTGGGGGCCAGCCTTATCCCCTGGATTGACCGGGCCATGGACAACGGCCAGACCCGGGAGGAGTGGAAGGGGTTTGTTGAAACCAACAAAATTTTGGGGCGCTCGGACAATCCCATCCCCATTGACGGCCAGTGTATCCGTATCGGGTCCATGCGTTGCCATTCCCAGGCGTTTACCATCAAGTTGAAAAAAGATATCCCTTTAGATGAAATCAATGCCGCCCTGGCTGCTAATAATGACTGGGTCCGGGTAATACCCAACAATAAGGAAGATTCCATCAAAGACCTGACTCCTGCTGCAGTGACAGGTACCTTGAACATACCCGTGGGCAGAATCAGGAAAATGAATATCGGTGAAAATTTTCTCACCGCATTTTCCGTGGGGGATCAGTTGCTCTGGGGCGCTGCCGAACCGTTGCGGAGAATTTTAAATATTATTCTTTAAATTAGAGAAGAGAAACGGCCAGCCGTTAGGGGTGGGCACGCTTTTTGTGTCCCCACAGTTTGTCTGATTTATATTTTAACACAATATGTTACTTATATAATCACTACAGCGACACTTCAGAAATCCCACCCTTTCAGGAGGGGGTTTATAGCTGTAAATTAACAAAAATGCGGTGATTTACAGCCCCATTTTCTATGAAAAAAACAAAGTGTCGCTGTAGTGTGTCGCAAGCTCAATGTCTCTTTTGGGGATTACCTTAAATCGATTATCCGGTTTGAATGAAATTCCTTTTCTGAGTGATCTCATCATCAACAAAGCTCTCAATTTGTCTGTTTAACTACCACTGAATTTGGCTAACCCTTGCCTTTTACCCCGACTTATTGAGAAGCTACTTATTATTTCGCAACTATCTGAACTTATTAAAATTAAAAACCATGCCAGTTTTGCATGCGATCACTCTGGCTCTAATATTGACACCTCTTGTCAGGATGTGATACAAATTTGAAAAATACAATGGACCAACTTTTTTGATACAGATAAAGCCAAACCTGTCGTAAGACAGGGACGGAAAGCAACGGGTCTAATAAGATAGCCGGGCTGCCTTTGATGAAGGTGGTCCGGTTTTTTGTTTTTCATGACAAGGCTGTTTTGCTAACGAAGCAATACACTTGCAATTCGGCGGATTTCGGAATTTTGATGCCTGTGTCAACAAGAAATCGATAAGTTGACTTCGGTGACCGCCATATTTTATCGTTCGATGAAACGATTACAGGATGGAGGTGTCCAAGATGAGTGGTAAATCTGGTACTTCTGAGCAAACCTTATCTCTTCCCAAAGGTGGAGGAGCTATAAAGGGAATTGGTGAAACATTTCAACCAAATCTTTTTTCGGGCACAGGCAACTTCAACATCCCAATTTTTACTTCCCCCGGTCGTGGCGGATTTGGCCCTCAACTGACCCTGCAATACAGTACTGGTAACGGGAACGGTCCTTTTGGGCTTGGCTGGAGTCTTTCTATCCCACGAATAACAAGAAAAACCGAGAACGGGTTACCAGAATATACAGATGAAGATGTTTTCGTCATGTCCGGGGCAGAAGACTTGGTTGTTGTTGACAAGCAGATAATTGAACCGGAGGTACAGTTAGAATTAAAATACGAGATCACTCGTTATCTCCCAAGGACTGAAGGACTCTTTGCACGAATTGAAAAATGGGTTGAGCTGGGTGAAAATAACTCAGCCCATAATATTTACTGGCGAGCAACCACTAAAGAAAATATCACAAGTATCTACGGAAAAACGACCCAGGCACGAATTTTCAACCCTGATAACCATGACCAAATTTATGAATGGTTGTTAGAGGAGACCTTTGATGCCAAAGGCAACCATATTCTATACGAATATGCCAAAGAAGATCAGGCCTTAGATCTCAACCATATCTATGAAAACAACCGTAATTATGAAAGCCAACGATATATTCGTCGAATTTTATATGGTAACACACCCAAAAGCCTACCTGATTACAAAAAAACAGGGCCTTATAGGGAGGGGACCAATCATCTTGATCACTCTGAGTCCACAACAGTCCCTATAGGCAGGCACTATTTGTTTGAAGTTGTTTTTGACTACTCAACTTCGCCCCTCCTTTCTCAGTTAGAAATCCCAAAATCAATCAAGGATTCCCCTTTTCGCCAGGACCCATTTTCATCCTTTAGGTCTGGGTTTGAGATACGAACATTACGCCGTTGTGAGCGGGTGTTGATGTTTCATCATTTCAAAGAACTGGATACAACCCCAACCTTGGTTAAATCAACAAATTTCACTTATTCAAATGATCCAAATACAAAGCTTTCCATTCTGTCCTCAGCTACAATCACAGGCCACATAAAGAAGGGGGACGGTGACCTGAAAGAGGATAGTGATATCTACACCTCCGCCAGCATGCCGCCGGTTACCTTCAAATATTCTGAATTCACCCCGCACAAACAGAAATATCAATCGGTCACAGCCAGGGGAGGTAATATGCCTCCTATATCTCTGAAAGATCCACAAACAACCTTGGTGGATCTGCGTGGCGACGGACTTCCAGATGTGCTCAACACAACAAACGCTGGCTATTATGTCTGGGAAAATATGGGCAATGGTCACCTGGACATGCGCCATTCTCAACAGAGCATACCTGCGGGAATCACCCTTGCTCAGCCCGGTGTTGCATTTGGTGATATGGGTGGTGATGGGATGGCAGACCTTATTGTCCAGAGGCCTGAAATGGCAGGTTTTTATGAAGCAACTCCGGGTGGGTGGAAGCCATTTAAAAAATTCAGAACTTACCCTTCTTTTAGTCTGGCCGATCCCAATGTGAGACTCATTGACCTGACCGGCGATGGCCGCTCTGATATCCTCATGACACGAGACATGCAGTTTCTGTGGTTCGAGTGTCTTGGAGAAGAGGGATATGGTGAACCCCGAGCCGTTACTAGAAATCACAACCTGGATGAATTTCCAAATGTCTATTTCAACGATCCGTCGGCAAGGGTACGGCTGGCGGACATGACCGGCGACGGACTCAATGATATCGTGCTCCTTCATAGCGGCCGTATCGATTACTGGCCTAATCTGGGATACGGTAAATTCGGTAAACGTATAACCATGAAAGCCTCTCCCAGGTTAGAGTATAATTTTGATCCGGCCAGGCTCTATCTGGCGGATATTGATGGATCAGGCTGTGTCGACCTGGCGTATGTGGATACGGGCAGGGTTCATTTCTGGTTCAACCAATCAGGTAACAGTTGGAGTGAGGAGCAGGTCATCCACGGAACACCTCCTGTCACGGATTTTGACTCTGTTCAGTTTGCCGATATCTTCGGCACAGGCAGGGCCACTCTTGTCTGGAGTTATGATCTTGACCGCTATCCTGGACAAAACTACAAGGCTCTGGATTTTTGTGGCGGCAAAAAGCCTTATGTCTTGAACGAAATGTCCAACAATATGGGTGCCACAACAAAAGTGCAATATGCGCCTTCTACCAAGTTTTATCTGGAAGATAAAAAGAATAACACTCCCTGGGTGACTAATCTGCCGTTTCCCGTACATGTTGTAGAAAAGGTGGAAGTCATCGACCATATCAGCAAAACTAAACTGGTTACCACCTACAAATACCATCACGGCTATTATGACGGCAGAGAGCGAGAATTTCGAGGTTTTGGCAGGGTAGATCAATTTGACACGGAGATCTTTGACGATTTTTCAAGTCCTGGTTTGCTTGGCAATGATCACCCGTTTACAAACAATGAACAGGCTTTCCATGTTCCACCGGTTGAAACCCGCTCCTGGTTTCATACCGGTGCCTATTTTGATGAAGACAAACCGAATAGAGATGGCAAGCCCTTTGATCATCACAAGCTTATGGAGGCTTACAAACAGGAATTTTATGCAGGTGATGTGAAGGCGTTTCCCATGGAGAACCCAATATTTGAGGCCCATACTCCCGAAGAACCCATAAGCTCTCACCATGAAATATTTCGTGCTTTACGCGGAGCAATGCTGCGTAATGAGATCTATGCAAGGGATGGTTCCGAAAAAGAAACCCATCCCTATGCGGTGACTCAAAACAGCTACATGGTCAAGCAACTGCACTCCAAAGGGAGTAATCTCCATGCTGTATACCTGACCACCCCTAAAGAGAGTATTTCTTACCACTATGAGCGCAACCCAGAAGACCCCAGGGTTGGCCATGACATTACGCTTGGTGTGGACGAGTTTGGCAATATCACCGACAAAATATCCATTGGTTATCCCCGCCGCAACATCTTGCAAAACCCGTCAGATCTGTCCGAACAGCGTAAGCTGAAGATGCTCTATACGAAGGCGGATTTTATCAACAAGCCGAATGAAACCGATTTTTATTATATCGGTGTGCCCTGTGAGAGCCAGGTCTTTGAAGTAACGAGAGGTACCTGGAAGTGGGGCAATCCAAAGTTTTCAGCAACATATTTTAAGGATCTCCTTACGGATAATGCGTTTAGACCTTATGAGTGGCAACAGCCAGGTGGAAATGATGAAAATGATGACGTGGAAAAACGACTGGTGGAATGGAGCCGAAGCTATTTCCGCAAGGATACTTCTGCCGCAAAAATTGATCCCGTTACGCCTGTTGATTCCAATAATCCTCTGCCGAATCGTTTAAAGTTTGGTGAAATTGAATCACTGGCGCTTCCATATGAAACCTATCAGGCTGTTTTCTCAAGCATTGAAATTCTGGGTAAACAACTTAAGGATGGTGAAGACACCGATGAAAACCGTTTTAGAATTAAATTTGGCATAAACACGGATCTGTTAAATGAGGGTGGATACCATTACGATCAGGATATTCCGGAATACTGGTGGATTCCTTCCGGCCGACAAAGTTTTAATAAGGATAAATTCTATCTCCCCGAAGAAAGTCAAGATCCGTTTGGGTTCAAGTCCTCCATAAAATATGATCAATATGCCCTGTTAATGGAAAAAAAGATAGATCCATTGAATAACGTCATAGAAGCAATAAACAATTTCCGGGTTTTGCAACCCTACGCCGTCAAAGATCAAAATTTAAATTACACAGCAGCACGATTCGATGCCCTGGGGCTTGTTGTGGCAACAGCGGTGATGGGCAAGCTGCAGGCAAATGGGACAGTGGAGGGAGACTATTTTGACCTGAAAAAATATGAGATACTAACCGAAACGACATCTTTTCCCGATAAGCCCACCACAAAACTTGAATATGACCTCTTTCGCTGGATGAACTCGAAAAAACCTAACTTTGTCAAAATCCTGGCAAGGGAGAGACATAAAGATGATTCTTCACCTTGGCAGGAGTCTTACCTCTATTCCGACGGTTTTGGCAGAGAAGTACAAACCAAAGTTCAGGCAGAAGCTGGACTGGTGGATGGAGAAAATTGCGAAAACCGCTGGGTTGGCACCGGCCGGAAAATCTACAATAACAAAGGCAAACCCGTTAAACAGTATGAGCCTTTCTTCAGCACTACCAATGAATATGAGGATGAAGCTAAGGTTGGTGAAACAGGTGTCACTCCTATTATATTTTACGATCCTCTGGAACGGGTTATCTGCACCGTCCACCCAAATCATACCTATGAAAAAGTAGTCTTCTGCCCATGGCAACAGGAAACATGGGATGTAAATGATACGCTTTATCCCACAAGTGATCCGGTCTTTGGAGAGTTTGGCGACGAAACAAATCCTTTCTTCAACCCGGCAGATGATATGGATGTTGGCAACTATATTCGCCATCTTGAAGAACACCATTATCTGCCTGCCTGGTTTGAACAACGGGTAAACTCTTCAATTTCAGAAGAAAGTTG
>Ga0193964_1000805_pt1 | contig 14703 bp, 9 predicted proteins | sample FB_7_MG_FD_140323 | JGI IMG/M metagenome (GOLD analysis project Ga0193964, IMG submission 140323) | Microbial mat bacterial communities from the Broadkill River, Lewes, Delaware, United States - FB_7_MG | ecosystem: Environmental > Aquatic > Freshwater > River > Microbial mats | place: USA... | reverse complement strand
TAAATAATCCACTATCTTTATCAAACAATATCGTTTCAGATGCACTGTGTATTATAAGGTAGCCTACTGCCATAAGAATAATGCCAAAAATTGACAAACCAAGAATATTTTTGAAAGCTTGATGAGTTAAATATGCATTAATTGATAATAGCATAAAAATTACACCGATAGTAATAAAAATAGCACCAATAATTTTTGAAATATTTGATGCTTTATATTCTAGTCTGCTCTCATCTACCTCTACCAATATTTTATCACCACCACTTGAATCATTCGTTGAGTTATCTCTGCTTGTAAAAGTAGTTGTGTTAGTTTTATTTTCACTACTATTGCTAAACCATGAAACTTTCTTGGCTATTGGATCATCAGATGTATATGGATCAAATCTATCGCTTGTATCTATACCCGAAATAGTATTTGACAGCTCTTGTGCTGCGTCTAGTCCTTTTTTTAGTAGTGAAAACATTAGTATCCTTTGTTATGTTTGAATTGTCTTTGATTAAACTATTTAGTTTAGTACATGTATTTAGCTCTTGTTGGTTTTTAATATTTATTTTACATCCTCTCCATTCTATCCCTCATATAAAAACTCATCTTCTCCATAGCTTCTTTATGATTCTTTACAAAAGTTTTATGTGCATCCTTGTCGCAATAGTTTGTTACTATGAAGACACCACCTGCTGGTATCTGTAGCTCCTCTGCTACTTTGAGGACAGCAAAAAATTCCATATTTTCTAGCTCTATATTTTGTTGAAGATAATGGGAGGATAGGGTAGGGTCAGTGGTGATATAATTGCTTGAGTTTATTATTGTTTCACGTGAAACATCATCGGCTGTTGAGATGATGTTATCTAGTGGGGTGTAGGCTCCGTGGGTGAAAAATCCATTTTCTACATTAGAAGCGGTTCTCGATTCGACTATATCAAATATCTTATGGTTGCCATAACTTCCTGCTGTTCCTACAAAGAGTAGAAACTCAGGAGGGTTGAGCAGACAGAGCCTTGTAAGGTTGATAGCAGAGTTGACCATCCCTATACCTATAGGAGTTGCAAAATCAAACTGTTCACTATCTCCAGCACACACTATCATCTAGCGTCTCACTGGAATATTGTTATCGTGTAGATAGTGTTTGAGATCCATAATATCTATCTCTTTGAAGTGAAAGATAGAGGCAGCTAGAGCAGCATCGGCATTGCCTAGAGTAAAAGCCTCTTCTATATGTTTCATCGTTCCTGCTCCTCCACTTGCTATGATAGGGATATTAACCACTTCATTGATACGAGAATTAAGGTCGTTATCAAAACCTGCTTTGGTTCCATCAGCATCCATAGAGGTAATAAGCAGTTCTCCTGCACCTCTATTATAGACCTCTTTTGCCCACTCTATCGCATCTATGCCTGTATCATTGCGTCCACCATGGGTAAATATATGCCACTCATTATCTGAGACTCTCTTAGCATCTATGGCTACAACTATACATTGTGAACCAAATCGTTTGGCTCCCTCATCTATAAACTCTGGGCGTTTGATTGCTGCGGAGTTGATGCTAACTTTGTCACAACCTACATTGAGAAGATTATAAATATCACTTAACTCTCTGATACCACCACCTACAGTCAAGGGGATAAAAACCTCTTTTGCTACCTCACGGACTACATCTACTATCGTATCACGCCCCTCGTGACTTGCACCAATATCAAGAAAGGTTATCTCATCGGCACCCTCTATATTGTATCTTTTGGCTACTTCCACAGGATCCCCTGCATCACGCAGTCCCACAAAGTTGACACCTTTTACGACGCGTCCATCATTGACATCTAGGCACGGTATAATTCGTTTTGCAAAATAATCCATTATCATCCATCTCTTTCTATAAATATGCTAAGATTATACAAAAAATATCCAAAATAAATAATAAACCTTTAAAATAAGGTGATTTTGCTGGATTTAAGGCGTATTAGAGTATGATAAAAGATAACTTATCCCAGTTTGCAAACAAGCGATTTGGTCAGAATTTTTTGAAAAATGATTACTATATCCATCAGATCATCCAATCGATGCCCAATGACTCCAAAAGAGTAGTAGAAATCGGGCCTGGATTAGGTGATTTAACAAAAGAGCTCGTGAGAGTGAGAAATGTCACAGCATTTGAGGTTGATAAGAGATTATGTGAGCATCTACAAGCAGAATTTAGTGAAGCCCTAGAGATGGGGAGTTTGCAACTTAATTGTGGAGATGTGCTTGAGCGTTGGGAGGAGAAGAGTTTAGTAGATGAACCGTATCATCTTGTAGCTAATCTCCCCTATTATATAGCCACCAATATTATTTTAAAAGCATTTAAAGACCCCCATTGCCAGTCTATACTCGTGATGGTTCAAAAAGAGGTTGCAGTCAAATTTTCTGCAGAGCCTACCCAAAAAGAGTTTTCAGCTCTAGGGGTGTTAGCTCAGAGTGTAGGTAAGGCACATATCTGTTTTGATGTGCCACCAGAGGCATTTATACCGCCACCCAAAGTAACCTCTGCAGTGCTTTTAATAGAGAAAGAGAAGAGTGAAGATGATAAAAATTTTGAAGTGTTTTTAAGAGTTGCATTTGCTCAACCACGAAAAAAATTATCCAAAAACCTAAGTGTCTCTTTCTCTAAAGATACTATTGAACAACTATTTTCTAGTTTGGAAATTGATCCCAATATACGACCCCATGAAGCTGAGACATCTATCTATCATCACTTATATAAAGCATTTAAAAAGGATATAATAGATGGACAACAATCCAAACAAACCAGCAGAGAAGAGAAGCGACAAAGCAAACGAAGGGCAAAATCAACGCCCAAATAATCCTAATAGACAGGGTAACCCAAATCGTAGACCAAATCCACATAGAAGTAATACTGCATCCGAACAGAGTGGAAAAAATACCAACACAAATACTCAAGAGGGTAACCGTAAACCAAACCCAAATCGTAAGCCACAACAAAATAGAACTCAAAACAATACAAATGAGAAAAGAGATGCACAATCGTCTCAAAATAGTCGTAGACCAAATCCAAATCAAAAAAAGCCAAACCATAAAAAATCTAATAACCAAAACAAAAATGGTGGAAAAAATCGAAAGAAAAATGCACCAACAAATGTAAGTGATGAGATGAAAGCATCTATCCTTAAAAACAAAGAGATTCAAGAAGCTAGAATGAATCCTTGGAAGCAGATAGATATAGCTAGTAAAGGGCGTGTGCGTTTTACTCCTCTAGGAGGACTTGGTGAGATTGGTGGAAATATTGCTATCTTAGAGACAGAGTCTACAGCTATTGTTATAGATGTTGGAATGAGTTTTCCTGATGAGAGTATGCATGGTGTGGATATTTTGGTACCTGACTTTAGCTACCTTCACGCTATCAAAGATAAGATAAAGGCGATAGTCATCACCCATGCGCACGAAGACCATATTGGTGCGGTTCCATATCTATTTAAAGAGTTAAAATTTCCTATCTATGGAACACCTCTCGCACTAGCTATGATTGAGAATAAATTTAATGAACATGGACTCCAAAAAGATACAAGTTATTTTAGATTTATCTCAAAAAGAGAGCAGTACACTATTGGAGATATTAAAGTAGAGTGGATGCATATGACACACTCTATTATAGATGCATGTTCTCTTGCCATAGAGACTCCTGCTGGTACAGTTGTGCATACTGGTGACTTCAAAATAGACCATACTCCAATAGATGGATATACCGCAGATTTACAGAGATTTGCACACTATGGAGCCAAAGGCGTTTTGTGTCTGTTTAGTGATAGTACAAACTCTTACAAAGATGGGTTTACCAAAAGTGAAGCAGTTGTGGGAAATACTTTTGATACACTCTATATGTTGGCAAAAGGGCGTATGATTATGTCTACATTCTCTTCAAATGTTCACAGAATCTATCAAGCTATGGATAGAGGTATCAAACATGGAAGAAAGATATGTGTAATTGGTCGCTCTATGGAGAGAAATGTAGAGGTAACAAGAGCATTGGGGTATGTAGATATTCCAGATAAACACTTTATTGAGCCTCATGAGATTAATAAATATGCAGATCATGAAGTACTTATTGTAACTACAGGTTCACAAGGTGAAGATATGGCTGCACTCTTTAGAATGGCAACCAATGAACACCGACATATTAAGCTCAAACCTAGTGATACTATTATCATCTCTGCCAAAGCAATTCCTGGTAATGAGGGTTCTGTATCAAGAATGATGAATCATATAGTAAAAACAGGAGCAACAGTAAGGTATCAAGATTTTGCAGATATTCATGTCTCAGGTCACGCAGCCCAAGAGGAACAAAAGCTTATATTAAGATTGGTACAACCAAAATTTTTCTTACCAGTGCATGGTGAGTATAACCATATAGCACAACATGCAAAAACAGCTGTAAAGTGTGGTGTAGATGAGAGAAATATCTTGCTTATGAGTGATGGTGACCAAGTAGAGATTACTCCAAAATATCTTAAAAAGGTCAAAACAATCAAAACTGGTAAGACATTTATAGATAATCAAAACAACAGAGAGATTCATGATGATGTTATCATTGATAGACAAAAACTAGCCTCTGATGGTATTGTAAATGTAATGCTACAAATCTCTAACCAAACACATAAGATGATAGGGAAACCTGTGGTAACTATTCATGGAGTTATTCCTGAAAATCAGACAAAAAAATTTACTGATGAGATTACTGTTATGATAGAAAATTTCTTGCTCAATGCAAAACCAGACCAAGTTGTATCCGCAAAAACTGTGGAGAATGAGGTAAGACTTATGGTAAGAAAACATGTAATTCGTACCAAAAAACTCTATCCTATTATTATTCCTACTATCTTTTATGTGTAGGATAAAAAAGAAGATATAAAAGAAGCCTATGAACCTTATACACATTGCCCAAGAGACCTTTCAGATAGAGGCTCAATCTCTGCTTGATGCTATAGAACATATTGATGAAAGTTTTATAGAGGCTATAGAACTTATAGAGAAGACACATGGGAAGCTTATTGTTACAGGTGTAGGCAAATCAGGGCTTGTAGGTGCCAAGATAGCTGCAACACTTGCAAGTACTGGTACAAGTAGCTTTTTTTTACATCCAACAGAAGCACTCCATGGTGATTTGGGTATGATAGGCTCTGGGGATACACTTTTGGCTATTAGTTATAGTGGCGAGAGTGAAGAGCTTACCAAAATACTCCCCCATATCAAACGATTTGATATACCACTCATTGGACTTACAGCAAATAGCAACTCTACTCTAGGTTCTTACTCAGATGTTGTCCTCTCTATAGCTGTTCAAAAGGAGGCATGTCCTCTTGGAATTGCTCCTACTACTTCTACTACGCTTACTATGGCTATGGGTGATGCTCTTGCCGTGGCACTTATGCGTAAAAGAGGCTTTAGAGCAGAAGACTTTGCCTCATTTCACCCGGGAGGTTCTCTAGGAAAAAAGCTCTTTGTAAAGATAAAAGATTTGATGCGAGTAGAGAACCTCCCAATAATAGAGACAGAAACAACACTCAATAAAGCCATAGTAGTAATGAGTGAGGGTAAACTAGGTACAGTACTTATAGTAGATGCCCAAAGAAGCCTTGTAGGATTGTTAAGTGATGGTGATTTGCGTCGTGCATTGATGCGAGATGACTTTGACCTCAATCAAACAGCCATAACCTATGCCACCAAAAATCCAAAAAGCTACCAAAACTCTGAACTTCTAGCAAGTGAAGCCTTGGAGATAATAGAAGATAACCGTATACAGTTATTGATTATTACTGATAAAGAAGAGAAGATTGTTGGCATACTCCATATACATGACCTCGTAACAGCAGGAATTAAGAGATAAGGATGGAGTATCATACCAAAAATAGAGTGTGAATCTCTATTATGGTATTGGCACTGCTGAAAGGACTTTGGAGATAATATAGTCTTGGGTAATTCCTTCTGCTTGGGCTTCGTAGCTTAGGATAATTCTATGACGCAAAATCTCTTTGGCTATATAGGCTATCTCTATGGGTGAGACAAAATCTTGCCCCTTAAGATAGGCAATTGCACGAGAAGCTTTGTACATATCAATACTTGCTCTAGGAGATGCCCCAAACTCTAGGTATTTTTCTAAATCTTCTAGTCCATACTCTTTGGGGTTTCTTGTAGCAAAGATAAGTTCTATAATATAATTTTCTATCTCTTGGTCTAAATGTACTTGCATCGCTTCAGTGCGAATCTGCTCTAGGTCTGTAAGTGAGGCTACTTGCTGGATAGTCTCAAAACCATTATTAGCAACTCTTCTTGCTATCTCTAGCTCTTCTTGTTTGGTATTGTATCCAACTACAACTTTCATCATAAAACGGTCAAGCTGTGCTTCAGGAAGCTCATAGGCTCCCTCTTGTTCTATGGGGTTTTGTGTTGCCATAACCAAAAAAGGCAAATCAATCTTAAAGGTCTCATCACCTATAGTTACTTGTCTCTCTTGCATCACTTCAAGGAGGGCTGATTGTACTTTGGCAGGGGCTCTATTGATTTCATCTGCTAAAAGAAGGTTTGTAAATACTGGACCTTTTTTGATTTTGAAGGCATTATTAGTAGGGTCATAAATCTCTGTACCAATAATATCTGATGGTAAAAGGTCTGGTGTAAACTGTACTCTTTTAAACTCTAATCCTAATGTTTTGGCTAAGGCATTGACTGTAGTAGTTTTGGCTAAACCAGGGACTCCCTCTAGGAGTATATGCCCCCTACAGATAAGACCTGCCAAAAGCCCCTCTATCATTTTTTCTTGACCTACAACAACTTTGCTTATCTCTTTTTTGATACTATCTATTATTTCACTCAATGTAACTCTCCTCTAAAATTTTGTTCCCATAGAGAACTCAAATTGTGACTTTTCTTCTTCTGTTTCTGCATCGAGGGCTTCTGCAAAAATAAGGTTAATTGGACCAAATGGAGAGTTCCACTCTATTTGGGCTCCTAGAGAGCTTCTTGTGATACTATCATTGATAATATCTAGTCCTGCTACGCTACTTGCAGAGATACTTCCATAATCAGCAAAAAATGTTAAACGAATCTTGGCAGACTCAGAGACAGGAATACTCGCTTCGACTGTTCCTGAGGCTCTACTATCACCACCAAATCTTCGCTCTAATCCTGTTGAAGGGTCTATGATGTATGGAGAGAGTGAATAAGGGCTATAGCCTCTTACACTTCCTACACCACCCATATAGAGTCTCTCTGCTGTTGGTATCTTCTCATTCTCATCATTATTTAAGAGTGTAGCTCTTAGTTTGAACCGCATAATAAGGTCATAATCTATTAAATCTTCCATTCCATAATAGGCACCAAAACGGGCAGAAAATTTACTCATAGAGGCATAGTCTGTATAGATTTTCTCTTCAAATGGTTTCAAATCACCATCAAATGAGCCAAACTCACCATTAATACTTGCTACAAATCCTTCTCTAGGAGTATAGTAGTCATCTGTATTATCAAAAGAGAGTCCTGCTAGAAAAGAGGTTTTGATATATTGGTCTATATATAAAAAATCATTTATAATAGTTGCCCCATCATTTACGGTAGATTGGTTATCAATATAGCTCACACCCATAGAAGCATAGAGGTGACGCATAAATCGTTTTCCAACCATAGCACTACCACCTACTTGGTCTTGTGTATAATCAATATATTCATAATCTCTTACAAAGAAACTAGTACTCAAACTATATTCACTATCCCATACTCTAGGATTTGTAACAGAGAAGTTATAGCTTGTAGAAATTTCTGAAATATCAAAGCCCAAACTTCCACTCAATCCTGTACCAAAAAGATTTTTATTCGAGAGACTTGCATTAAACATCACCCCTTGGTAGCTACCATATCCACCACCAGCAGAGATACTCCCTGTTTGTGTCTCTTTGACTTTTACAAGTAGGTTTACTTTGTCTTCTGTGATTCTTTCAGGAAGAATATCTACCTTTTCAAAGAAACCAGTTCTTCCCAATGCACCTTTACTATCTTTGAGGTCTGTAAAGTTATATAAGTCTCCGGGGGCTAGATAGATATAGCGTCTAATAACACGGTCTTTTGTTGTATCATTTCCTGAGATAAGAACATCATTAATGGTCACCTTTTGCCCTAGAACAATTTGATACTGAAGATTCACAACACCACTATTGTCATCTTTGTGAAAGTTTGGAGAGACTTTAGCATAGGCATATCCTAGGTTTCCTACCTCTTTTTTAAGGTACTCCATATCAAGTCTCATCTTTTTGATATTAAATATTTTGCCCTCTTTGAGTTTGAGACCTTGGGTGAGTTTTTTGGTATCCATACCCGCAACACTTTGTGAAAGTGTCATCTTGCCTACTCTAAACTGTTTGCCCTCTTTGACCATATAGTTGACTTCGGCATTATATGAGCCTGAATCTACACGCATCAAAGGTTTACTCACCTCAGCATCTATATAACCCTCTTTCATATAGGCTTCTCTTGCTCTCATAGAGTCATATTGGAGTTGATCCACATGGGCATCACTATCACCCAAAAAAGGTACCCAACTCCACATACTGCTCTCTTTGTTTACCATATCTGCTTCTATTGTTTTCTTATCAAGATTTTTAGAGCCAATAAAGTTTGTCTTTTTAATCTTGATTTTTTCACCCTTATTTACTTCAAAGGTGATGGCATAACTATCATTTACTTTTTTCTTGCTAGTCTCTACAACAGTATCATAATACCCTTCACTCTCTATCTTCATAATAAGAGCATGTTTTGCTTTTTCTATGCGTCTCTCATCATAGAGATCACCTTTTTTTAGACCAATCCCTTGAAGAAGAGTCTCTCCATCATCACCTGAACCATATCCAGTAACAGTGATATTAGAGATAGCAGGTTTCTCTTTGAAGTGGTATGTGAGTGTGCCATTTTTTTTCTCTACCCATACATCATTAAAATAACCCTGAGAGTAGAGGTTTTTGACAGAATCATCAATTTGTCCTACATCTACAGTGTCTCCCTCATGAATTCCTGCAACCTCTTTGGCAACAGCAGGAGAGAGCTGAATCAATCCATCAAATTGGATATTTGTGATTTTTTGAGCACTCAAAAGTGTCCCTGCGGTCATACAAAGTAAAGCAATATTTCTTTTCATTATGCGTATCCTCTAGTCTTGTAGTTTTATAAAAGCATATCTATTTTACTGTAGAGTGTATCTTTTTTTCACTAAAAACATACTAAAATAAAAACCACACAAATTATAATTCTTCTCTAATTCATTATAGATTCAGAACGAAGTAGTAAAATAGAACAATTATTAATAAAAATGGTAGATAATGAAAAAAATATTTTTTATACTCTTGATAGCTTGGATTGGAGTGGGTTGTAGTAGAAGTGAGCATAGAGGTAACTATCAACCTACAGGGAGTATTATCACCCAAAAGTCTTTTATTATCGGAATCCACCCCTATCTCAATTCCAAAAAGATGTATAGCTCTTACCGTCCCATACTAGATTATATAGAGATGCAACTAGAGGGAGTTGAGTTTCGATTAGAGACCTCAGCTAACTATGCAGAGTATAATAGGAAACTCTATCGGGGTGATTTTCACTTCTCTCTTCCAAACCCTTTTCAAACTTATAACGCATTAAAAAAGAACTATAGAGTGATTGCCAAGATGCAACCAGATAGAGTTTTTCGTGGGATCTTTGTTGCTAGAAAAGATAGATACCTCCAAGATGTACAACAGCTCAAAGGAGAATCCATTAGCTTCCCTGCACCCACCGCTCTTGCTGCTACTATGATGCCTCTTTATTATCTTTATGAACATGGTATTGATGTCTCAAAGGATATAGAAAAGAGGTTTGTAGGTTCACAATACTCCTCTATTCTCAATGCCTATAGCTCTCATACTATAGCAGGAGCTACTTGGCCTCCACCATGGGAGAGCTGGGTCAAAGAGAACCCTCAAAAAGCCAAAGAGATGGAGGTGGTTTGGCAAACAGAGCCACTTATCAATAATGGTTTTATTGTTCGTAATGACCTCAATAGTACCTTAGCTCAATCTGTAGCTGACACGCTTGTAGCACTCTCCTCTACCCCAAAAGGAGAAGAGCTTCTTGAGAATGCAGGGTTTGCAGGGTTTGAGTATGCTACTAATCTCCATTATGATAGAGTTGCAAAGTTTTTACAAAAGTATGACAAAGCTATAGGCATTCCCAAATGATTTTTAAATACTATTCTCGCAGTATCAAAACAAGACTTATTATTAATGTTATTATCATTCACGCTCTCTTAATGGGGTTTGTTGTCTATGATATGGTCGAGAGAGAGCATGATTTTATGCATAAACAGCTCTCAGAAAAGGGGCATGATATTACCTCTATACTCGCTTCTAATGCAGGGCAATATCTTCTTAATAATGATATAGTAGCCCTGAATGAGTTGATTACAGGAATAGAGAAGATTCATGACTACTATATGGTCTTTATTTTGGATAAAGAGGGCAAAGTCTATGCTTCATTGCCCAAAAAATATTTTAATCTAACACTTGATGATACAATAAGTCGCCAACTTATAGAACAACTCAAAAGAACAAGTAGCTCTAGTGTCCAGTTAGTGCACTCTAATCTTCTTGATACGCTCTACTCTATAGATATAGATGGTCGTCATATTGGATATGTAAGAACTATTCTCAATAGCGATAACCTTCATAAGCAGATTAATATAATCACTTCCAAAGGGATACTCTTTATTCTTTTGGCAATCATCATAGGTACACTCTTTGTATGGCTTAGTGTACGAAAGATGACACAGAGACTAGAACAGCTCACACAAGGAGCACACCAGATAGCAATACACAATTTTGATGTCAAACTTCCCAAAAACCAGAGGAGTGATGAGGTGGATACAATGATAGAGGCTTTTGAGGTTATGCAGGAGTCTATCCATCAATATATTACCAAAATAGATGCTAGTGAGAAGCGTCTGAATCTTGCACTAGAGGGGAGTAGTGATGGATTGTGGGATTGGAATCTTCTTACCAATGAGATCTACTACTCACCGAGATGGAAAGAGATGCTAGGGTTTGGTGATGATGAGTTGGAGAATAGTTATGAGACTTGGGAGAGGCTTACACACTTGGATGATATAGAAGATGCCTTAGAGTATATAGAGCAGTTTCTTAACTCTACAGAGATATATTATGAACATAGGATGAGAATGTCTACAAAGTCCAAAGAGTATATCCCTATCCTATCACGAGGTCAAAAGATATTTGATAGCCAAGGAAGAGCCGTACGGCTTATTGGAACACATGTAGATATGAGTGAGATTACAAAAGCCCAAGAGAGACTCCAGCATCAAGCCGAGCATGATACTCTCACCAACCTCCCAAATCGTCTCCTCTTTATAGAGAGATTAGAAAAAGCGATAACTAAGGCTCAAAAGAGTTCCAAAAAGATAGCTATTCTCTTTTTAGATCTTGACCACTTTAAAGAGATTAATGACTCCTTAGGGCATAATATTGGAGATAAACTACTACAAGATATTGCCTCTATTTTGGAAAAGAGTATGCGTCATTGTGATACTATCTCTCGTTTTGGGGGTGATGAGTTTGCTATTATTATTGATAATATAGAGGATGAAAGCACAATTACTACTCTGCTTGAGAGGATAATGGAAAATATCAATAGAGCTCATACAATTGAAGGGAATGAGTTTTTTACCACTTTTAGCATAGGAATAGCTATCTATCCAAAAGATGGCAAAGACTCTGAGATGCTTCTCAAAAATGCAGATGCTGCTATGTATAAAGCCAAAAAGAGTGGGCGAAATAGTTATAGATTCTATACCAATGATATGACCCAAAAGGCATTAGAGCGGATGCAACTAGAGACAGCTCTTCGCAATGCATTAGCCAATAATGGATTGAGTGTCTACTACCAACCACAAGTTAATCTTCAAACCAAAAAGATTATTGGGATGGAGGCTCTTGTGCGTTGGGAAGATGAGGTATTGGGCAAGGTAGATACACAGCTCTTTATCTCTTTGGCTGAAGAGATAGGACTTATTACGGCTATAGATACTTTTGTAATGAAACAGGTGGTAGAAGATGTCGCTAGATGGAATCAAGAGCAAATCAAGAGTGTCCGAGTAGCACTCAATATCTCTGTAATAGAACTCACCCATGGAAACTACTTTGAACTTTTTTCTCAAATGCTCCAAAAATCTGGATGCCTCCCTTCGCAGTTTGAGTTTGAGATAACAGAGTCACAAATTATGAGAGACCCTAACTCCTCTATCAAAAAGCTTCGAGAGTTAAGTGATATGGGAGTAGAACTCTCTATTGATGATTTTGGTACAGGGTACTCCTCTTTGGCATATCTTAAACAGCTCCCTATTCATAAACTTAAAATTGATAAATCTTTTATAGACGATATTGTCTGGGATCGTGATGATAGAGAGATTATCAAAACGATTATAGCTATGGCAAAAAATCTTAATTTAGGGGTTATTGCTGAAGGGGTAGAGAGTCTTGAACAGGTAGAGTATCTTTTGAAAAATAGTTGTGATGAGGTACAAGGGTACTATTACTACAGACCAATGCCAAGAGATGAGATTACAAAGATACTTCAAAAAGCGTTGTGATATAATTAGGGCAAAAAATAAAAGGGAATTAAATGAGAAGTAATGAGATAAAAGAGGGCTTTAGTAGAGCTCCTCATAGAAGTTTGCTAAGAGCCACTGGACTCAAAGATGAAGATTTTGACAAACCATTTATTGGGGTGGCAAACTCATTTATCGAGATAATCCCTGGGCATTTTTTCCTCAACAAAGTCTCTGAGGTTATCAAAGAGGAGATTAGAGCCAATGGGTGTGTACCATTTGAGTTTAATACTATCGGTGTAGATGATGGGATTGCGATGGGGCATGATGGTATGCTCTACTCTCTGCCTAGTCGTGAGATTATTGCGAACTCTATAGAGACCGTGATGAATGCACATAAACTAGATGCAATGATAGCTATTCCAAACTGTGACAAAATCGTCCCTGGGATGATAATGGGTGCTTTGCGTGTGGATGTACCTACAGTATTTGTATCTGGTGGTCCTATGGCTGCTGGGCATATGCATGATGGCACACCTATAGACCTCGCTACTGCTTTTGAGGCGGTAGGGCAGTTTGAGGCAGGTGAGATAGACGAAGAGAAGCTTACAGAGATAGAGTGCAATGCCTGTCCTAGTGGGGGGAGTTGTAGTGGTATGTTTACAGCAAACTCTATGAATACTCTAATGGAGGCTATGGGTATTGCTCTAGCTGGAAATGGTACTATCTTGGCACTGACTCCAGAGAGAACTCAGCTCTATAGAGCCGCAGCAAAACGCATCTGTGATATTGCCAAAGATAGAGTAAATGCTCATAAGTATAAACTCACCAATATTTTGAATGAAAATGCCGTAAGAAATGCTTTTGCTGTAGATATGGCGATGGGCGGAAGCTCTAATACAGTGCTTCACATGTTAGCTATTGCCAAAGAGGCAAAAGTAGACTTTAATCTATCAGATATAAATGAAGTAAGCAAAAGAGTCTCTCATATAGCCAAAATCTCTCCATCACTTAGTACAGTTCACATGGAAGATATTAACAAAGCTGGTGGTGTAAGTGCCGTGATGCATGAGATGAGTAAAAGAGGCGATGATATACTCCTAGATAACCTCACTATCACTGGTGAGACTACTTATGAAAAAATTGCAGACAAAAAGATACTCGATACCAATATTATCCATACTATAGATAACCCATTCTCCGAGGTAGGTGGTCTAGCGATACTCTATGGAAACCTTGCAGAACAAGGGGCTGTTATCAAAACCGCAGGTATTACAGGAGAGAGAGTCTTTACTGGAACTGCTGTCTGTTTTGATAGTCAAGATGAAGCTATCAAAGGGATTATCAATGGCAAAGTCAAAGCAGGGAATGTTGTAGTCATCAGATACGAAGGACCAAAAGGTGGGCCTGGTATGCAAGAGATGCTTTCACCTACAAGCCTTATTATGGGTATGGGGCTAGGAGATAAAGTGGCTCTTATTACTGATGGTCGCTTCTCTGGTGCTACAAGAGGAGCAAGTATAGGGCATGTGAGTCCTGAAGCAGCAGAGGGTGGTATGATAGGACTGCTCAAAGATGGTGATGAGATACATATAGATGTAGACCAGTATATCCTAGAGGTGAGACTAGATGAGTCTGAGATAGCTCAAAGAAGAGCCGACTTCAAACCACTTGTCAAACCACTTAGTAGCTCTTGGCTTAAGCAGTATAGAGCGTTGGTAACCAATGCTAGTAACGGTGCGATGCTAGAAGCAGAGTAATAAATATTTAGAGATGAACTTAGCTCTTAAATACCGTCCAAAGAGATTGAGCCACCTAGTGGGTCAAAAGCATCTGCTTTTGGCTACGGCTCCTTTGCGTCTCTTGATAGAATCAGGCAAACTCCCCCATACATTTTTTTATGGTCCACCTGGTTCTGGCAAAACAACACTCGCACGAATTATCGCCTCTACACTCCAAAGACCCTTTTATGAGATGAACGCAACAACACTCAAAGTAGAAGAGTTACGAAAAGTATTCAAAGAGTATCATAATGCTTTACAAAAACCTCTTATCTTTATAGATGAGGTACATAGACT
>Ga0193964_1000803_pt1 | contig 14743 bp, 12 predicted proteins | sample FB_7_MG_FD_140323 | JGI IMG/M metagenome (GOLD analysis project Ga0193964, IMG submission 140323) | Microbial mat bacterial communities from the Broadkill River, Lewes, Delaware, United States - FB_7_MG | ecosystem: Environmental > Aquatic > Freshwater > River > Microbial mats | place: USA... | reverse complement strand
TTATATAACCTTTAACAAATTGCTTACCAGTCCATTGATGTATTTTATCATCCCAATCTTCCACCTTAATAAGAGGGCAACATTCAAATTTATCCATAACAACGATCTTTATAATTCAATCACGTTTACGGTAAAACAAACAATAAAGTTCCGCATACAAAAACAAAAGTTTATATATGCTACAAAAGTAAGAATCACAAAAACAATAGTTTAAACAGAATTAATTCAAACACATCTGGGAAATACAAAATAAATTTCGGAGAGACTACTAGCTATGAAGCTAACAAATAAAAAAGCATAACCATAAGAAAACAATAGGGAGAATAATCATTATATTCTCCCTACTACCCTATACTACTTCAATAAGCTAGATAATAGCTTATCAAGATTTGGATCAGAAGGACGAGGAGCCTGCCACTCTTCAATTCTACCCTCTGGATTAATTAAAATAAAACGAGGAATACCTCTAACATCATACTTAATTGCTAAAGGAGAATTAGATGCTCTTGTATCAATCAATTGAATAGCAGCATTCTTTTCTTTAGCTATAAAAGCTTTCCAACCTCTCTCCTTACTATCCAAAGAAATACTTACAAACTGAATATTCTTACCCTTATATTTATCTGCAATTCTAGCATAATGAGGAATTTCATTTCTACAAGGCCCACACCAAGTTGCCCATACATCAATCATTACATACTTGCCTTTAAAATCGCTTAAAGAGACTTTATTACCATTTACATCCTTTGCAGTCCATTCTGGAGCAACCTTACCTTTCATGTTTTGAGCAAAAATATTTGCACTAAACAACACGAGTAACACTAATAATATATTCCTTAAATATTTCATATTTTTCTTATTTGGTTATACACAAATATATAAAAACAATATTTATAAATGAAGAATCCTGATAAATGAAACAAAATAACATCTACACATGTAGCTCATTTATTTATAAAAATACAACCTTTACTGATAAATAATGTAATATATTTATATATCTAAAAGGTTATATATGAATAGAAAAATCTCAATATTAATAGTCATCGTTCTCTACAGTTGCAACCTATTTGCTCAGGATGCGAAAGAAATCATTAAGAAAGCTGACGAAAAATGGCAAGGAATGTCGAACTATATGGAAATGAAAATGACTATAGTAAGACCAGAATACAAACGCGAGATTACATTTAAATCGTGGAGTAAAGACAGAGACTATTCTATTACACTTATTACCTCTCCCGCCAGAGAAAAAGGACAGTCATTTTTAAAAAGGAAGAATGATATGTGGACATGGAATCCTAACATTAGTAGATACATAAAACTACCTACAGCCATGATGTCTCAAGGCTGGATGGGTTCTGACTTTACTAATGATGACGTACTAAAAGAAAGTTCTGTTGTTACGGACTACACACATAAGCTTATAGGAAGCGAGATTCTTGATGGCATAGATTGTTACATTATTGAGATGACACCAACAGAAGAAGCAGCAATAGTATGGGAAAAAGTAAAAAAATGGATTAGCAAAGACGCATACGACCAACTTAAATCAGAATATTATGACGAAGATGACGAACTTGTAAAATCAGACAGAGGCTATGACATTAAAATAATGGACGATAGAACAATCCCTACCAGAATAGAAATACTACCAGCTGACAAGCCAGGCAATAAAACCATTGTGAACATTCTTAAAATCAAATACAATATAAAGGTAAAAGATAGCTTCTTCTCGCAACAGAATATGAAAAGATTAAAGTAAACAATAAAGCAACATGAACTACATACAGCTTTCCAAAAGGAATTTATTTAGGAATAAGAGACGCACACTTATAACTATGGCATCAATATTCTTTGCTGTATTCCTAGCCCTAACTATGAGATCAATGCAACTTGGTTCATATGACTCAATTATAGACAGCGTAGTTAATAATTACGTCGGTCATATACAAATACACAAAAAAGGATATTGGGACGATAAAACAATTGATAATGTATTTGACATAAACGACAAAATAACAACTGTTATAGACTCAATAGAAAATATAGATTTCATCTCTCCTCGTGTTGAATCATTTGCCCTAGCATCCGTTGGAAACAAAACCAAAGGCGTTGCTGTTGTAGGTATTGATCCTAAAATAGAAAACTCATTTTCTAAACTTAAAACAAGACTAGCAAAAGGAGAATTACTACAACACAAAAAAGGAGCATTAATCGGCTCCAGACTAGCATCATATCTCAACCTGAAAGTAAACGACACTCTTATTCTACTTGGACAAGGATATCAAGGCTATACCGCTTCAGGAATGTTTCCAGTACGTGGAATAGTAAAACTACCATCTCCAGACTTAGACAATAAATTTGTATATCTAAACATAGAAGATGCCCAACAATTATACTCTCTTGATAATAAACTAACTTCTATCGCAATAAAATTAAAAGACAATGACGATATAGAACTCGTACAAAAGACTCTCATAAACACACTAAAAGATGAAAATATTGAGATAATGAAATGGAACGAGATGATGCCTGAAATTGAACAACAGATACAAGCTGACAACGTATCAAGTTTAGTACTACTGTGGCTTCTATACCTAATAGTAGGCTTTGGAATTTTTGGCACACTACTCATGATGCTAACAGAAAGACGCAGAGAATTTGGAGTAATGATTGCATTAGGAATGAAAAACACCAGAGTAGCAACACTAGTAATCGTTGAAACGATACAAATAACAATATACGGCTTACTTGCAGGCATAATAGTAAGCTTACCACTAATTATATACTATCACTTAAATCCTATACCTCTAACAGGAGAAATGGCAGAAACAATGGAACGCTATGGCTGGGAACCAGTATTAAGGATTGCATTATATCCAGATTACTTTATAAACCAAAGCTTAACAGTCTTAATCATAGTTGCAATCGCTCTTATATATCCCCTAACTACTATTCTAAAAATGAACGCAGTAAAAGCTATAAAAGGATAATGTTATGATACTAAAAATGGCATGGAAAAATATATGGCGCAAAAAACTACGAAGCTCTGTAGTTATAACATCAATAGTAGTTGGTTTAGTAGGCGGAATACTATACATGGGAATAATGAATGGAATGATGTACCAACGCATAGGCTCAGCAATAGCAACTGAAGTTTCGCACATACAAATACACAACGAAAAGTTTTTAGAGAATGAAGAACTTAAATTCTCTATAACAAACAGCACCAATATCATTAATAAGCTAGAAAAAAACAAAGCAATACGTTCTGTTTGCAGTAGAATAATAACAACAGGAATGGCTTCAACCGCCCGCACAGGAAGTGGTGTTGAAATCATTGGCATAAATCCTAATAAAGAAAAGGCTGTATCTAACTTATACACAAAACTAATTGACAGTACCTCATCGTATTTCAATACAAAAGCCAGACTACCAATCCTAATAGGCGAAAGACTAGCGAAAAAACTAAATGCCAAAAGAAAATCTAAAATTATACTAACATTCCAATCAGCCAGTGGAGAACTCACTGGAGGAGCGTTTAAAGTAGTTGGTATATTTAGAACACAAAATTCCAGCTTTGATGAAATGAAAGTATTTGTAAGAAAAGCAGATATTGCAAAACTTGTTGACATTCCTACCGAAACATCTCATGAAATAGCAATAATGCTAAAGAATGATGAATTGTTGAAACAAGAAAAAGAAAATTTAAAGAAAGAATTCAAAGAATTAACTGTATCACCATGGCAAGAAACAATGCCAGAACTCGGTATGATGGAAGAATCCATGAATTATATGCTATACATACTCATGATAATTATCTTATTAGCTATTGCTTTTGGCATTGTGAACACCATGCTTATGGTGGTATTTGAAAGAACAAAAGAACTAGGTATGCTTATGTGTATTGGACTTAGCAGAAAAAAAGTCTTTAGTATGATACTTCTTGAAACGATGTTCCTTTCCATAACTGGAGGCATCATAGGACTAACTATAAGTGTATTACTAGTAAATTGGTTATCAGTTGACGGCATTGATTTATCGATAGTATCAGAAGGGTTACAAGTATGGGGATATGATACCATTATCTATCCAGATGTCGAAGTTAGCTACTATATAAACACCGGTCTACTTGTAGTAGCACTAGCAATATTAGCCGCTATTTATCCTGCAAGAAAAGCAATAAAACTTAAGCCTGTTGAAGCTGTAAGAATAGACAATTAAAATAATTAAAACATGGACTCGATTATAAAAATAACAGATTTATATAAGACATATACAGAATCGGAAATTGATGTACATGCAGTAAATGGTATTAATCTAAACATTGAAGTAGGGGAATTCACTGCCATCGTAGGTCCTTCGGGCTCTGGCAAAACTACTTTACTGAATATGCTGGGTGGATTGGATACTATTACAAGTGGCAAAATAATTGTTGACCATACTGACTTATCTACATTATCTGCCTCAGAACTTATAGAGTATAGAATGAAACACATTGGTTTTGTCTTTCAATCATACAACCTAATTCCTGTTCTGACAGCTCTTGAAAACGTAGAATTTGTAATGAACCTACAAGGTGTACCTAAAATAGAAAGAATAAAACGTTCAATACAACTACTTACAGATGTCGGTTTAGCTGACAGGATTGATAGCAGACCCGCACATCTATCAGGAGGACAACAACAAAGGGTAGCAGTAGCCAGAGCATTAGCATCTAAACCCCGGTTTATTCTAGCTGATGAACCAACGGCAAATCTCGACAGTGCTTCAACAGAGAACCTACTAGATATAATGCTTAATCTTAACGAAAAAGAAAATGCAACATTCATCTTTTCGACACATGACCAAAGAGTTGTAAACAAAGCAAAAAGGGTAATTACAATTGAAGATGGCAAGATAATTAGCGATATAAAAAAACAATAACGCATGAAGTACTATTTAAGCATACTACTTATTCTATTCTCACTAATTACATTGGGACAAGAGAACGAAAAGAAATCGCATCTAGAAATTTCTGGAATGCTTTCAGGTATGCCTTCATTTAATTTTGCTAAAATCAACGAAGAATGGACACAAGATTTTTTGCTTCATAACCGATTTGATATAGAATGGACTTACGGCGAGTGGCTAAAAATTGATTGCGGTATAAGAAATAGATTTATTACAGGTGATAGAGTAAAAAAGGATGCATCTTACACAAAAATGATCAGTAAGGAACAAGGACTTCTTAACTTAACTGACAACTGGCTTAAAAAGGAATCATTCTTCATTAATTCTGCTATCGACAGACTTTCTGCTCAATTTACTTTTGATAAACTTGAAGTAACTATAGGCCGTCAGAGAATTAACTGGGGTATTACTTCAGCATGGAATCCTAATGATATATTTAATGCCTACTCATATTTCGATTTCGACTACGCAAAACACCCAGGCACAGATGCTATACGTATTAAATATTACACATCTTTCACCTCTGTTGTAGAACTAGCTGCAAATATTGATTCCAACGAAAAGGTAAATATTGCAGCGTACCATAGATTAAATTACAAAGGAACTGATATTCAAATGTCTGGAGGAATCTTCAAGTCTGAAGACATGTACTTCGGTCTGGGATGGAGTGGATTTATAGGTTCTTTAGGGGTAAAAGGAGAAAACAGTATATTCATTCCTTATAAAAACAAAGATGAAAGAAAAACAATATACGTCAGTTCTCTAGAATTAGATTACTCTTTTACAAACTCACTCTATATAATAATTGAAGGAATGTACAACTCTAGCTTAAAGGATGTAAACACATCTAATCTACTTGAATTCTTTCAATCATCAAGTCTTGATGCTCGCAGATTATCATTTTCTCCTATATCTTGGTTTGCATCAGCAAGCTATCCAGTCTCACCAATTATTAATGCTTCATTAGCTGGAATGTATTTCCCAAATATAAATGGCTTTTATATCATTCCATCTATAGAAATTTCTCTAACAAGTAGCACATACTTATCTTTTATTGCTCAAACATTTAATGGAGATATTGAGAATAATAATATGGAGATGAATTCCTTATTCTTTAGACTTAAAACAAATTTCTAAGCCAGAATAAATAAACTAAATTTTATAGAGATAATTAATTTCTTACCTCCATTGGCCAATATTACTTTTACTCTCTAGATAATTCTCTATATTATCTGGTAATTGAGAAAAGAAATCTATCCCAGTTTCTTTTTCTACTCTATCAACACTAACAACAAAACTGCTAATTGACTCCTTACTCCCCTTATTAGGCAATATAAAAGCAATCATCTTACATGGTCTAGTTGCATCGAAAACAACCTTATAATAATACCCAGGAATAGTTACCTTATTTTTTCCTATTGTTCCCGTATTATCCTTGAAAATAGGACCACTAACAACGTACAAGTCTTTCTCAACAAGAGTCCATTTTCTAACTTGAGCTTCTAATTTTTTCCAAACCCCTCTATTAAATTGAGGTTTCTGAGGAGACATATTAGACATATAGAAACTTTCCTGCATGGCAATTACATTAAGTTTCATTGCAGCCGCGGGACACAAATGACCTCTATCATACCCAGATGCTTTATAATCTGTCAAAGTTGCTGATTTTGTTTTTACCTTTGCATCAGACCTAAACTTATTACTACGTTTAACCTTACCATTAATAAATTGTGGAGTTATATGATAATACACCCAATTGGCCTGTTCATGGTTCTCGTTATATGATAACATGTAATATTTATGTCTTACTATCTCTCCCTTTGATTTAGGATAATAAGATTGTGCTAACAACGATGATGTTAGCACAATAAAAAATATTAATATAAAAAATCTTCTCACAGCTTAACTCTTTCTCCTTTTCCGTTTACACGATAATACTTCCCAGACTCAACAAGTAATGCTTGAGCATCCCCTGAATTTTTCTCAGAAGGTTGATGTACATTAACTCTTATTAGTTTCTGGTTATAATCGGTTGAAACATTATCCACTTCTGTATGCCCAACAATTACTTTCTTAACATCAAAATATGACAATACCCTATTAAAATCTTCTTGAGTCATCTTTTTGTAATGTTTCTTGTAGTCCATTACCATTCCACGATACCACATAGGACCTTTCCTTCCAAATAACAATTTGGCCACTGCATCCTTTTTAGGTAGCTTTTTAGAACTAACATCTGCATACTTACGCACTACATTATTTATCTGCTCAATGGTTAATTCAGCATTTACAAGATCTGTACTTAAACCACCATGAACAAAAAGAATATCCCCTATTATTTCGATAGTATTCCTAGCTCGTAACCATCTTCCAAGTTCAGAAGACTCTGAAAACAACATTTTAAGTGCTTTATTCTTTGATGATTTTCCTGTAATCTTTGCAATACATGCCTTAGTCTTTTCATTTAAATAAGCAGCACGACCATATAGAGTCATTAACTCATGGTTACCATACAAATAATGTATCTTATTGGGATTTTCCTGTTCTAACTTATAAAATAACCAAAGACATGGAAGCATATTCTTACCTCTATCTGTAATATCACCAACCATAACAAGATGACCATCACCAAAAGACCATTCATACTCACTATTAATCACACCATTATTAATAAGTAAAGATGACATAGCGTTAAAACTTCCATGCAAGTCAGACATTACAAAGATCTTTTCTACAGTTTTATACTTGGCACTATGGAATCTAATGGAATCATTTAATAATAATGAAAACTCATCTTTTTGCTTATTATCAACTTCACAAATAATCTTGTCTTTTCTAGACTGTGTCTTTTTATTAACATGAACAGATTCTTTTGAAACAAATGCAGTATAAACGTCAACTTTTGAATCATCAGCATCTAATACAAAAGGTCCGTCGACAGAAACTTGATTAACACTAATCTCATTGCGTACCTCTTCACTAAAAACAAACGACTTAAAACAAAATGCATCTAGCAATAGTGCTATGCAAAAAACTACAGTCAGAATTCTTATCAGTTTCTTCATAAATATATAATTTTTAATAACTTTGTTAGTATCCTAATTAATATAGATCCTCAAAAGAAAACATGCAATTCAAAAATATCCTACAATCACAACGCGAATTCTTCAACAAGAACACTACCAAAGATATACATTTTAGAAAGAAACAACTTAAAACTCTTAAAAGAGTTTTGAAAGAAAGAGAGAAAGATTTATGTGAAGCGATAGCAAAGGATATTGATAAATCTGTATTTGAAACTTTTGCAACGGAACTATTGACTATTCACACAGAAATAAATACGGCTCTAAAAAAACTTAATAAATGGAGCAAAAGAAAAAAAGTAAATACTACTATCATTAATTTCCCTGCAAAAAGTTTTATTATGCCTGAACCATTAGGCTGTACTTTTATTATCTCTGCATGGAATTATCCATATCAATTGGCTTTTGTTCCTGCAATCTCAGCTATAGCCGCGGGAAATACGGTTATTCTAAAACCTAGTGAAATCGCTCCCAATACATCGGCACTTATTGCTGATATTGTAAATACTAATTTTGATAAAGAATTTTTCCACGTTATCGAAGGAGGTGCAGAGGAGACGACTGAACTTCTAAAACTTAAATTTGATAAAATATTTTTTACGGGCAATACAAGAGTTGGTAAGATAGTCTATAAAGCAGCAGCTGAAAACCTTACTCCGGTGACTCTTGAATTAGGAGGTAAATCACCTGTATTTATATTTGAAGGTTGTAATGTAGATATGGCTGCGAAAAGACTTGTGTGGGCTAAGTTCTTAAACTCTGGACAAACTTGTGTAGCACCAGACTATGTACTTGTTGAAAAAAATATTGAATTAGATTTTCTAGAAGCTCTAAAAAACAATATAAATAAATACTACAGACTAAACACCAGTAAATGTGATAATTACACTCGCATTATTAATGAAAAACATTTCGATCGATTAAATGCACTAATTGAAAAAAAGAATGTATTTATTGGTGGTAATACAAATAAAGATAAGTTATTTATCTCTCCTACTGTTTTAAGAAATATTAACTGGGATTCAGAGATTATGAAGGACGAAATCTTTGGTCCTATTCTACCTATTATTACTTTTGAAGATATTGATAAGACTATTAATATGGTAAAATCGAAAGAAAAACCTCTAGCATGTTATATATATTCTAAAAAACAAAAACAGATTGATAATATTCTTACGAGTATTTCTTTTGGAGGTGGATGTATTAACGATTCTTTGATGCAACTAGCTAACAAGAACCTGCCTTTTGGAGGTGTTGGAGCAAGCGGAATGGGTAGTTATTATGGAGAAGCTGGCTTTAAAGACTTTTCTAATTATAAAAGTATTCTCAAAAAAGCATATCTCTTTGAATCTAATCTAAAGTACTTTCCTTACACTAAAAAGAAAATGAATTTCATAAAGAAATTAATGTAGATATTTCTTACTTCCTTTGGTACTTTCAAAGGAAGTAAGAAATAATTTTATTTAGTAGCTGTAGGATCAACAAACACTCTTGCTCCTAACTCTCTATTTATCATGAATAATGCATGTCCTTCTGTTCCAACTATCTTAAGTTCATCAAGAATAGCACTAACATTTGCCTCTTCCTCAACTTGCTCATCAATATACCATTGTAAGAAATTCACAGTTGCATGATCTCTCTCATCTATAGCAACATTAACACAGTTATTAATTAAATCAGTAACTAAACACTCATGTTTAAAAGTTTCTTCAAAAACATCAAGAGGACCATTCCAAGTTGTAGGTACTTCAGCTATAGGCTTAAGTTCAACTCTACCACCACGTTCATTAACAAAATTAAACATCTTCATTGCATGTGCAGTCTCTTCTTGATACTGAATACGCATCCAGCTTGCGAAACCTGCAAAACCTTCTGATTCGAAGTATGCTGACATTGAAAGATATAAATATGCTGACCATAATTCAGCATTAATTTGATTATTTAGTACTTCCTGTACCTTTTCATTAAATCTCATAACTATTAAGTTTATATAATTCTAATAATTTATTCTACTTCAATTCTAATCCGAATGTTTGAATTAACTTTAATATTTTAGGATTTTTTTCGATCATATATTCAAGTTTCTCTTTATCGGTATAATATAACTTCTTACTCTCTATTTCCTCTACTACACGAGTTTCAAAAATTACATTTTTATTATTAAGTCCTATCCTCAATCTCTTAACAATATATGGATGTATTAACTTCAGCTTATCATGTTGATAAATATTCTCAACTGGAAGGATAATCTTTTCTTTATCAAGTTCAGGAGCATATGTAGTAAGAGCTTGCTTTAATGCAGGCCCCACTTCTTTAGTATAAGATAACTTTGTTAATAACGACTCAACATCTTTAAGTACATAAGGATCTGTTCCATAAACAACAACATTACTCTCAGGAGCATCCTTTACTGTAAGTTGAGATACAACATCATTACGAGCATCTCTAAGACTCTGTGTTATTGAAATTGAATGTGGTCGGTTTGACTGCTTTACTTTAACTGTTACTGTTCTTTTTGCATCAGTATTCTTGGTTAATTTTACTGTAGAAGTAGAAACAACCCTCTTATGATTAGATAGTATAGAATTACTTCCATCTATCTTTAATAATTTAGTACTTAGATTATCCTTAATTAGCTTTTTTTTTTTGCCTCTTCTATTTGTGCCAATCGTATAAGAGCTATCTCAACACATAAACGTTTTTCAGATGAACTTCTGAATTGTGTCTCACAAATGTCAACCACGTTAAGAGCATCATATAAGAAATCTTGAGAACACTTTTCTGCTTGTTGCATATATTTTTCCTTAACCTGACCACTAAGTTCAAGTAATTGAATAGATGCAACATCTTTACAAACTAAAACATCTCTAAGGTGTTTACCTAATCCATTAATAAACATCAATTCATTAAAACCTCTAGAAAGAATATCATTAAAGATTACAAGAACATCAGCAACTCTACTTTCTATAAAAGCATCAACCAAGCGGAAATAATAATCGTAATCAAGTACATTTAGTCCTTTTATTACACTATCATAATCAAGCTTTTTACCATAAGAACTTACTAATTGATCGAAAATAGAAAGTGCGTCACGCATAGCACCATCAGATTTCTGTGCTATTACATTTAAACCTTCTTCTTCTACTACTATACCCTCTTTAGTAGCAATATTTTTAAGATGTTCGATTGTGTTAAAGACTGACATTCTATTGAAGTCATATATCTGACAACGAGATAATATTGTAGGGATAATCTTTTGTTTCTCTGTAGTAGCCAGAATAAAAATAGCATGAGCCGGTGGCTCTTCAAGAGTCTTTAAAAAAGCATTAAAGGCAGCCCCTGAAAGCATATGAACTTCATCTATAATATACACGCTGTATTTTCCTATCTGTGGCGGTATTCTCACCTTTTCGCAAAGTAATCGAATATCTTCAACCGAATTATTAGATGCAGCATCTAATTCGTGAATATTAAACGAACGTGACTCATTAAATGACTTACAAGATTCACACTCATTACATGGCTCATGATTTTCTGAAAGATTTAAACAATTAATTGTTTTAGCAAATATACGAGCACAGCTTGTTTTACCTACTCCTCTTGATCCACAAAACAGATACGAGTGTGCTAAGTGATTGGTTGTTATTGCATTTTTAAGCGTTGATGTTATAGACTCTTGTCCAACAACTGTATCAAATGTATTAGGCCTGTACTTTAATGCCGAAACTATAAATTCTTCCATACTTTTCTTTTGCTTTACTGTGTGTAAAAATAGGAAAAACTTTTAAGATATGGTTGCTAATCTTCGGAAGAATTAAGCATTTAGCTATCTTAAATATTTGTTCACCTAAAATAGAATATTACTTCAGGATCACTCTTTTCTTGAATACATCATCTCCATTAATGATTACAACATTATATATACCAGAAGCATAACCTCCCAAATCAATTGAATTTAACATTCCAGCATACTTATTCTCATAAATCAAATGCCCACTATTATCATACACTTGCAATATACTATTTGAAGATAAAAATATTTCTATGTATACTATATCAACAGTAGGATTAGGATATATATTTATCTGATTCGTTTTCGCCGCCAATTCGCTTACAGAGAACGGAACAGGATTAAAATTAAAATTTTCTTCTCCATTCTTTACTACTGAAAACGCTCCAACATAATGTTTAAACGATTTATGCTCTGTTGTAAATGAATAATTTCCATTATACATATCATTTAAAACAACTTTACCATCTTTGTCTGTTATTTTCTCTATTTCTGAGAAATCATTCTCATTTTCAATAACAATCTTCATATTAGAAATCGGCATTCCTTCTTGAATTGAACTACCAGAATCTTTAGCTATAGCATATAGGGTTATTGTTTTTAAAGGATCTAAATCTATTTCCTCTGTTTTATCAGAAGAAATGTATACTACATCTTCATACACATTATATCCATCTTTTTCAATTTTGAATCTATAACTTGCTGAGACAAGATTTGTAAAAGCAACTATACCTAAATTATTAGTTTCCATAGATGCTATTTCCTGATCATTTTCATATAGTGATACTTTTGCTCCTCTTACTATTTGACCTTTACTTCTTGTTAAAATTGTTAATGTATAAGTATAACGTATAGGATTAAATGTAAAACTTTCTTCTCCATTCTTAATAACAGAAAACATTCCCTCATAATCTTCAAAAGATTCGTGCTCAGTTATAAAGGAATAATCTCCATTATATAAATTATTCAAAACAACTTTTCCATCCTTATCTGTTACTTTTTCTATCATGTAAGTATCATTATCTTTTTCTATAGTAATCTTCATATCTGAAATTGGTATCCCTTCGTTTTCAGTACTATTAGAATACTTTTCAATAGCATATAAGATAACTGTCTTTAAAGGATCAAGATCAACATCCTCTGTTTTATCAGAAGATATTGATATTATATCTTCGTAAATATTATACCCATCCTTTTCTATTTTGCATTTATAGTTTGCTGAGACAAGATTTGTAAAAATAGCAACACCTAAATTATCAGTCACCATAGATGCTATTTCCTGATCATTATCGTATAATGATACCATAGCTCCACTTACTAATTGATTATTACTTTTTGTAATAATTGTTAAGGTATGAAATTCATTTATTCCTTTATCCATAACAATATCAACAGTAGTAGACTGTATAAAATTAATTTTCCCTATTTTTGTTATATACTCAGGTTTACTGATAGAATACGTATACTCCCCATAAAATAATCCTGAAAATTCAACCATACCATTAGCTTCTGAAATTTTAATAGGAAATTCTTCTCCTGATTTAGAAGTTAATTTAACAGATGCCCCTACAATTGGCATTTCTCCATCTGTAATTGCAAAACTCAATGTATTGTTTACACTAGTCGGCACTAGAGACACTGATATCTCTGTATCATTCTCAAGGGAAACGGTTTGAACTATTTCTTCGAAATTTGCATCTTTAACCGAGTACTCATATACACCCGACGGTATTTCATCAAAAACGACTATACCTGATTTATTTGTGGTTTGTGTTTGCTGTACTCCTGAAGAAATATTCCTTATTTTCACACCTATGCCAGCCATCGGTACATCATCACTAGTTAGAACAAATGTTAAATTATACTTCTTAATTAAAACAAAATCGAATGAAATTATTTTATCACTTTCAACAATATTATATATAGAATATGGAGAATCACTACCATCATTCGATTTAAGATTAGGATTAGTAGTATTTGTTATACTAGTTCTATTACCAGCTCCCGGGAAAGGGTATTCTGTACTAGAAACATTCACAGCATGAACAATCTTCATACCTTCTTCTCCTGGTCTCACATTTATATTATTATTAATCCACTTAATAGGATCAAAATCTACATGATACATTAACATACCATGACCTGGTATATGTTTATCATGTGATATTTGCTGTCTATTTTCTACTATAAAATATTCATCAGGCTTAGAAGTAGTTATTTTGAATGCCTGATTTTGGTAATTAACAGATTCTTTTAATGTTTTTTTCCCTGCTACATTTAAATTCTGTATGTTTGTCCAGCCCAATCTTTGACGAGAAAAAGCATTTATCATTGATGGATTTATTCCTCCATTATTCCAACTTCCACCAGACATGAGACACCATCTACCTAAATCTTCAGCTATTCCTCCTGAAGCTCCATAATCAGTATCATAAAAATCTGGTAAGCCAAGCGCATGACCAAACTCATGACATATCACTCCTATTCCTGTTAATGACAAATAACCTCTGTTTATTACCTCTGGATTAACAACATAATTACGAAATGAAACACCATCATAATTCACACTATTATCAAATAACACATGACTATGCGACCAAATAGTGTTTTTATCATCACTTGCTTCTTCTCCTTCTCCAGCATGAATAAGATTAATAAGATCAACAACCCCATCATTATCATTATCAAACTGAGAAAAATCAATACCAACTGCTTCTGCGGCAGCTAATGCATCTTTCACAAATTGTTGCATTCGCCTATCATCACCATCCTCATCAGGATAATTTTCTCCATAATATTTATAATCATGAGGAAGAGTTACAACCGTAGTAACAGTTGTTGTGATATCTAACTGACCAAAAGATGCATCTAAATAATAATCTCTAAAACTACCATAAGCCACCCCTGAATCAGGATG
>Ga0193964_1000801_pt1 | contig 14749 bp, 16 predicted proteins | sample FB_7_MG_FD_140323 | JGI IMG/M metagenome (GOLD analysis project Ga0193964, IMG submission 140323) | Microbial mat bacterial communities from the Broadkill River, Lewes, Delaware, United States - FB_7_MG | ecosystem: Environmental > Aquatic > Freshwater > River > Microbial mats | place: USA... | reverse complement strand
TACATCACCAGGAAGGAATCCTAAGCTCTCTCCAGCTTCAACCACAGGACGGGATATAATGATTCTCTTTACTTCCCTGTTTCTAAGGGCTCTGACAGCTAGTGCAATAGCTGTGTATGTTTTTCCTGTACCTGCTGGACCAACTGCAAATAGTAAATCGTTTTTAGCAGCTAATTCTACCAAACGAGCCTGATTCTTAGTCCTGGCTTTTACTATTTTACCATGATTACCGAAAAGAATAATGTCACTAGGATCGTCAGGATCTTTAATATCTGGTGTGTTTTCAGTAATAATACGCTTAATGTTCGATTCTGTCAATAAATTATACCTATTATAGTGCTCAAGAAGTGCATCTATTTTTTCAGTAAATAACTTTAAGTCGTGAGAATCACCCTTAGCAATAATCTCATTGCCGCGCGCAGTTATAGTCATCTTAGGAAAGAAATTCAGGATGAGCTGTAGTTTAGTGTTGTTAACTCCGTAAAAATCAACAGGATTAATACTGCCAATACTTATTTTAGTTTCTATCATATTCAAATAGAGATAAATTCACTAATTTTGAGACTGCAAAATACGAATAAATTTTGTTTCTAAAGAATTAATAAAATATAAAAATGGAAAGAAAAGAAGCCTTTAGTCGATTGCTAGATATTATGGATAAGCTGAGAGAGGAATGTCCATGGGATAAAAAACAGACAATGGAGAGTTTACGTTCTCTGACGATAGAGGAAACTTATGAGCTTTCTGATGCTATTTGTGATGGTGATATGCCGGAGATAAAGAAAGAATTAGGAGATATTCTTCTACATATAGTGTTTTATGCAAAGATTGCATCGGAAAAAGAGGCTTTTACTATAAAAGAAGTTATTGATTCTTTATGCGAGAAGTTAATATATCGTCATCCTCATATCTTTGCTGACGTAAAAGTTAAGGACGAGAAAGAAGTTGAGAGAAACTGGGAACAGTTGAAACTGAAAGAAAAGGGAAGAAATAAGCGTGTAATGGAAGGGGTGCCTAAAACAATGCCATCTCTTATTAAAGCTATGCGTATGCAAGATAAGGCTAGAGGTGTTGGTTTTGACTGGGATGAGAAGGAACAAGTGTGGGATAAAGTCGATGAGGAGATTACTGAACTTAAAGAAGAATTTAAATCTGGTGATACAGATAAAATGGAGGATGAGTTTGGTGATGTTATGTTCTCATTAGTTAATGCAGCCAGGTTATATGGCATTAATCCAGATGATGCTTTGGAAAGGACAAATAGGAAGTTTCTGAAACGTTTTAGTTATTTGGAAGAGAAGGTTATAGCGCAGGGAAGAAATATAAAGGATTTATCGCTTGCTGAAATGGATGAGATCTGGGAGGAAGCTAAGAAGGGGTAATAAGTGTTTTTTTTGTTTTTTGTGTAAACTATTGAGTAGGTGTGTGTTGTGTTTTAGTATATTTATTTTATTAAATAAATATTGGTTATTTAGAGAAATAAATATTTATTTTACGTCTTTAAAGTTGGGGTATTAATTACTAAAACACAAAAAAGATGAAAAAATTTTATTTATTATTAGTAGTAGCAGTATCATTGATTTCAGTATCAAATGTAAATGCACAAGACATTAAGTTTGGTCTAAAAGGAGGTTTAAATATAGCTTCATATTATGGGGAAGATGTGGAAGTAGATTGTAAAGCTGGCTTTTATATTGGTGGCTTTGTTGAGAAATCTCTTTCTGAGAAATTCAGTCTTCAGGGAGAAATCTTGTATTCTGAACAGGGTGCTGTGAATGAGGAAGATAGTGATGTGAAAATGAGATTTAATTATATCAATATTCCAGTAATGTGTAAATATTACTTTTCTGATAAAGTAAATTTCCAATTTGGTCCTCAATTTGGATTTAATGTTTTATCAGAGATTTCCGATGGTGATGTAACTGTAGATTTTGAGAAGGCATCAGGTGAGAAGGTTAATACATTTGATTTTGGTTTAAATTTTGGTGCTGAAGTATTTGTTACTAAAAATATCGGTTTAAATGCAAGATATAATCTTGGATTGACTGAGATCGTAAAAGATTCTAAAGTAAAGAATGCTGCTTTACAATTTGGAATGGCATATAGATTCTAATTAGTTTAGACCTTATATAATATAATAGTGAGTTATTCTTTAATGAGTAACTCACTATTTTTTTTTGTATCTATATATTGTAAAGTGCAGATATATAGAAGATTAAGCTTTCTTTAGTGAATTTCTTATTATTTATGATTAGGATATATGGAAAAATATCGTATTTTTATAACTATCTAATGCATAATTAATTACAAATTAAATTAAACCAATATGAAAAAATTATTAGTATTATTAGTAGTTGTATCATTTGCTGCAATTAGTAATTTAAGTGCTGCAAATTACAAATTAGACAATGCAAAAGTAGATGCAATGTTTGAAACAGCTCAAGATGCTAACTTAAGTATTTTAGCTCAGGATTTAAATTTAGAAGCTGGAAGTTCTTCTGCATTATCTGTAAGTGAAAAAGATCCAATCGTAGCAGCGTTATTAGCGTTCTTTTTAGGAGGTTTGGGTATTCACCGTTTTTATTTAGGTACAGAAACGCTTACAGGTGTTGGATATATTCTTACTTGTGGTGGTTTTGGTATAGTTGCTTTTGTCGACTTTATTGTTCTTTTAGTTGATAATAATGACATTTCGAAATATATTAATAATCCTAAATTCTTTATGTGGTAATAATTGCAGATGTATTGTAAAATATCATATGTGAGGCTACCTAATAAGTAGCCTTTTTTTATATTGAGTTGTAATTGATATTGTTAATGAGATGTTAAATAATAGAAGGCACTTCTCTGATTGTTAATTTGTTAGTGGTGTGTTTGGCTGATTTTATCGTTTTTATGATAAAAGTAAATGAAAAAAAGTTGTAGATTTGTATTTTGTGTAAACAATCAATTACAAATTAAATTATATTAAAACAATGAAAAAATTATTAGTATTATTAATTGTTGTATCATTTGCAGCAATCAGTAACTTAAGTGCAGCAAACTACAAATTAGATAATGCAAAAGTTGATGCAATGTTTGAAACAGCTCAGGATGCTAACTTAGGTATTTTGGCTCAGGATTTAAATCTTGAAGCTGGAAGTTCTTCTGCTTTATCAGTAAGCGAAAAGGATCCAATAGTTGCAGCTTTATTAGCATTTTTTATAGGAAACTTAGGTATCCACCGTTTTTATTTAGGAACAGAAACTATGACAGGAGTAGGGTATATTCTTACTTGTGGTGGTTGTGGTATTATTTCTTTAATTGATTGTATAGTACTTCTTGTTGACTCGCATGATATATCTAAATATATCAATAACCCTAATTTCTTTATGTGGTAATAATTGCAAAAGAATCGTATAAATATATTATATTAGAGGTTGTCAATTTTGGCAGCCTCTATAATTATCTATTAGTATGAAGATATTATTAAGTATTAGTTTTTCTATTATATTTTCCAGTTGTTTGTTTGCACAGACAGTAAACAAGATTAGTGTACATCGAGTGAGTCAAGCTCTTATAAAGGGAAATAAAATTACTGAACAGGCAGATTGTTATTATTCTTCTGAAGGACTTAAAATGGTTGTTCATAGTACAAAGCCTAAAGAATATATTAAGTCAGTTAGTAGTAAAGGAGAGGTTAGTATATATTTCCCGGAAGATAATCAATTGATGATGCAGCAGAACTCATTTTTGTCATCAACTAAGGAGGAATTGTATATATATGTCAATAATATGTATGATGATCTTGGTCTTAGAAACGAAGGTTTTTCTATGCAAGGAACAAGGTATGAAGGTGAGTATATGATTATTGATTGGGCACCTCCTGCATCTCACAAAGATAAGATCAAAAAGATAGAGATTGTTTACGAAAATATGATGCCGATTTATTCTGCAACATACAGTATAAAGGGGGATATTTATAAAAAGACATATTATTCTGATTATCTTGTTAATAGTAATTTAATTCTTCCAAAGATGATAACAGATATTACCTATACCACTAAAACAGATTCTATTGTAAGAAGGGTATTATATTCTGATATAAAGATTAATGATCAAGTAGATGTTACTTATTTAAACTATAAAGTTCCTCAAGATGCAAAACTTATTAAGTAAGCTTTTCTTCATTATACTTATATTTTCTTTTCAGGGTATTAAAGCACAAAATACCAATGTTCTTAATGATTTGAAGTTTGTATCAAATTCTATTGAAGGGAAGAAGTCACATATTCGTCCATATATTCATAAGGATGAAAAGAATGTTTTTATAAAATATAACCCTGTTAGTTTAGTTTTTGGAGGAATGTTATTTGTGTATCAAAACACAATCAGTTACCAATTTTCAGCTGATTGTTTATATAATCCATCGTGTTCAGAATATAGTAAGAAGGCTTTGAGAAAATACGGTTTAATAAAAGGGTGTTTTCTTTCAGCCGATAGATTGACTCGATGTAATAGAATTTCTGCAACAGGGATACATATATTAAAAATAGACGAGCATAATCATAGGTGCAATGATTTGGTTGAATTGTATAGTATGAAAAGATATAAGTAAGAATGAATAAACTATTAATAATAATCTTTTTCTTTATTAGTTCTATTTCTATAGGACAGAACACTTTAGATGTAAAGTTTATACAATACTTATCTGAATCTGAGTCGCATCACGAGTGTATAACTGAAGTTAATAGTGGTGATTTGAGTTTGTATTCACAATCTGTAAGAGATAGTATATTATTTTATAAGGGATGGAGTGAATACTCATTAAAAAGACTGGAAAATTCTGCAAATACATTATTAAAAGTGTCTGATAAATCTTTGTTTTTCAAGCAGTCGAGATTGTTTGCTGCGTATAATTTTACTCATATTGGAGAATATGCCAAGGCGTTGCCTATTCTTAATAAAATGCCTGAGACTGATATTGTTTCTTTTGAGAAAGCAGGTGTTTCTCTTCTTCAGAGAAATTATCAGGCATTTGATAATTATATGCTTAAGGTTGACACAAATAAATATTATCTAAAAACTCAATCACAAAAATTATTTGAATTTAGTAAAGTAATGAAAGGTCATAGGCATAAATCACCTTTGTTAGCAGCTGGTCTTTCAACTGTTGTACCGGGTTTGGGGAAGATATATGCAGGTAAGACAGGTGAAGGAATCTCTAGTTTTATTGCATGTGCTGGACTAGGTTTAGTGACTTTGGAGCAAAATAGAAAGAATGGTATTGATGATTATAGAACAATATTAAGTGGTGCATTATTTTCTTTATTCTATATTGGAAATATATGGGGTAGTTACTTTACTGTATTGATAACAGAAAATGAATTTGATGATGAATACAAAAACAAGATACTTTTTAATATACATATTCCTCTTCGTACTATCTTTAACTAGTTTTGCTCAGGACTTTTCTCAGGCAGATTCTCTTTTTAAAGAAAATAAGTTTTTAGAAGCATCTATCGAATATGCCAGAACAAGCTTTTATTCAAAGGATGTTGTACTTAAACAGGAGGCTTCATATAGGAGAGCTTTGTGTTATAGATACATGGGAGAGAGCAATAGGGCGTTGACAGAACTTCAAAGAATTAACCTATTTAGAGCTTCGTCAGATTTTAGAGTAAAGGTGATTTATGAGAGTGTTCTTAATTCTTTTATTATTAAGGATTATAATGGAGTTAAGTTGTTGGTCAATAAATTAAGGTTTTATGAAAAGGATTATTCTAAAATTAAAAATGTATTACCAACATATATAATGAGTCTTAATGCATTGAGAGAGTGGGATAGTGCAAAAAAAGAGTATTTAGCATATGTCAATACTTTGTCAGTAAGCCAGAAAGTTAAAGATAGATATTTGCTGGAATTAGATAATATTTATGCAAAGAAGAATATACCAAAAGAATATTCAGCAAAGACAGCTTCTAATTGGTCAAGATTTATTCCTGGAGCTGGACATATTTATACTGGTAGAATAACGGAAGGATTGTTTGCTTTTACAATGTGTGCTGGTTTCGCATTGTCTGGAGCATATATGATATATTATCAGTATTATTTTACAGGATATGTTTTGGGTATTGGCTTATGGTATAAATCATATATGGGGGGGATTCGTCGTTCTTCGTATCTAGCTAATAGAAAGAATATTGAATCATTGAATCAATTTAATAAAAAATGCGTAAATCTATTTATAGATATGAATGCACATTAAGATATGAGTAAGATTTTAAATTTAGCTGGGAAATGGAAGTATAATGAAGACTATGGTTATGGCTTAGCTAATGGTGAACTTCATCTTTCTCAGGAGGGTAATAAGGTACAGGGAAGAATTATATTTACTGATAATCTTCACAATGAGGAAGCATTTATGATTCAGGAATTTGTTGAAGGTGTTATTATTGATAATAAGATTATTATTGATGCTGTTGAATGGGATATAATACATTCAGAGAAAGAGATTATTTATGAACTTGATTCTTGGAATGGAGATATCGTTTCAGAAGAGTTGATTCAGGGTAAGAGTATGGATGACCAAGGGATTGAAGGGCGATTTGAGTTTAAAAAGATGATTTAATAAATATTTTAAGAATATAAAGTCCGTATTGTCTTCGACAATAAATTATTATAGTCGAAGACAATACGGACTTGTTGTATACTTATTTTTTCTTTCTTTTAAAGATGTTTTTTATTCTTTGGAATATGCCTGGTTTTTTCTTCTTCTCAACCTTCTTTAAATTAGTTGCTTTTACGCTAATCTTTTTATCTGTATTTACTTCTTCTTGTATGTCAAGGTCTTTTTTGTACATAGGTACATCAATTTTTTGAGAAGCAATAACGCTGAGGTTAGAAAAATGCATGTTGTTCCAATACGAAAATTTAGGGTCTTTTATAGCTTTCTTCATAAATAAAGCAAATATTGGTAATGCAGTATTTGCTCCTTGTCCTAAGTATGTAGTTTTAAAATGAACTCTCATATCTTCTGCCCCAGTTCTAACTCCTGCAACAATGTGGGGATTATAACCTATAAACCAGCCATCAGCGTTGTTCTGTGTGGTACCAGTCTTACCAGCCATTGTATTTTGTAGTCCATATCTACTTCTTAGCCATTTACCAGTTCCTTCATTTACAACTGCTTCAAGCATGTAATTTATAATATTCGCATTGTCTGAATCCATTACACTGTGGCGTTCAATATCATCTTTCTCAAATATAATATTTCCATTGTTATCGGTTATTTTCGATATATAGTACGGTTTTATCCATTCTCCGTTGTTGGCAAAAGTGGAATATACCTGAACCATTTCATATAATGAGTTATTAGAAACACCAAGTGCAAGAGATGGAAATGGAGTAAGTTTGCTTTCTATTCCCATATCTTTGGCAAGAGATATTGTCTGTTCAATGCCTGTTTTCATAAGCAATTCAACTGCGACAGTATTTATTGATTGTGCAAGAGCTCCTTTCATTGAGTAAAATCCAGTGTAGTCGCCATCGTGAGAATTGCGTGGAGACCAGTTTTGGTATTCTTTATATACTGTTCTTTGGTTTGCGTAATAGCTGTTTGGTGATTCTCCATTTTCAATAGCTGCTGCATACACAATAGGTTTAAATACAGATCCTGTCTGGCGTTTCGCTTTAATCATGTCGTATTTGAAGTATTTGTGATCAATACCTCCAACCCATGCTTTTATTTGTCCATTTCTTGGGTCCATTGCCAGGAACCCTGTGTGTAATATTTTTAAATAGTGTTTTATTGAGTCAAGTGGAGACATTAATAGTGTTTTGTCTCCAACGTAAGGAGAGTATACCTCCATTTTTATTTTTGTATTGAAGATTTTCTTAATATCTTTTTCTTTAACTTTTGCATTTTTAAGTGAACGATATCTTTGCGAACGTTTCATAGCTCTCGTTACAATCTCCGGGTTTCTATACCATGGTTCTCGTTTTCCCCAGTGGTGATAGAATGTGTTTTGAAGAGAGCGCATATGCTCGCTTACTGCATCTTCCGCATATTTTTGCAGGTGAGAGTCTATTGTTGTATATATTTTTAGTCCATCTCGGTACATATTGAAGTCATCATCATGAGTTTCATTATATTCTTTTAGATGCATTTTGACTTCATTTCTTAGGTTTTCTCTAAGGTAAGTTGCAAGACCAGTGTTTGTGCCTAATCTCTTGTATTTAAGGGTGATTGGCAGTTTTTTTAGATTACCAGCAAGTGTTTTATCAATAAAATCGTATTTAACCATCTGATTAATAACTGTGTTTCTACGAGTCAGAGATCTTTCTGGGTGTAATCTAGGATTGTATGCAGTTGGGGCTTTTAGCATTCCAACAAGTGTTGCAGCTTCTGTTGTTGATAGGGTCTCTGCTGATTTGCTGAAATATCTTTGTGCAGCACTCTCAATACCAAAAACATTTTCTCCAAATGGAACTGTATTTAGGTATAGGGTTATGATTTCCTGTTTTGTATATATTTTTTCCAGTCTAGAGGCAGTTATCATCTCTTTTGCCTTTGTAATAGGCATGCTAAGAAACTTATATGATGATCTTCCATATAAATTTTTAGCAAGTTGCTGACTAAGAGTACTTCCTCCTCCAGAACTTCTGTCACCCATTAATATGGTTTTAAAGATGACTCTTAATACACTTCTGGTGTCAACTCCTTTGTGTTCGTAGAAACGTGCATCTTCTGTTGCAACTAGTGCATTTAGTACATCTGGTGAGATTTTCTTATAACTAAGATTGGTTCTGTTTTGTAAGAAGAATTTGCCTATTAGTTTGTTGTCTGCTGTGAATATTTTTGAGGCTTCATCATTTTTTATTCTCTCTAATTCGCTGTATGTTGGAAGTTTACCCCACATTCCAATGTATATGCTACCTACAAATAAAAAGAATAATAAGAGTCCGGAAACTATTGAAATAATAGATCCTTTAATGACAATTCTTTTTAATTTTCCTTTGTTATTTTTAGTTGTTTTTCTTGATTTTTTCCCCATAGTAATGTCTTTGAAATGACGAATTTACAAAAAATAATGGTGAGGTTTAAATAAATAATTTAACTTTGCAATAGAATATAAATTAAAACAAGATAATAATATGATTACTAAGAACAAAAAAGTTGCTGTAGCATATGAGTTAAGAACTCAAGCTGGAGGAGAAGTTGTAGAGGTAGCAGGTGGGGAAACTCCATTCGTATTTATTTGTGGATATGAGCATGCATTACCTAAATTCGAACAAGAATTATTAGGTTTAAAAAAAGGTGATTCTTTTGAATTCGATATAACTGCTGAAAATGCATACGGTTTAAGAAACGAAGATATGCTTATTGAACTTCCTGTAAATGTTTTTGAAGGAATTGAAGAAGGTATGTTAAAAGTTGGAGAAATTCTTCCAATGCAAGATTCTTTAGGTCGTCGTTTACAAGGAACTGTAAAAGAAGTTACTGAAGAGAATGTAAAAATGGACTTTAATCATCCTTTAGCAGGAGAGCATTTATTCTTTAAAGGTTCTGTTGAGAACGTTGAAGATGCTACTGATGAAGAGATTTCTAGTCTAACTTCAGGATGCGGCGGAAGTTGCAGTAGCTGTGGAAGCGGTTGTGGTGATGCTGATGGTGATTGTGGTGATCATAATCATGAAGAAGGCGGATGTTGCTGCTAATTTAATTTAAGTGTATGGCAGGAAATTCTATAGGAAAGCTTTTTAGACTCTCATCGTTTGGTGAGTCGCATGGTAACGCCGTTGGTGGTGTTATTGATGGTTGTCCTGCTGGAATTTCTGTTGATATAGAATTTATTCAAAAGGAGCTTGACAGGCGTCGTCCTGGTCAATCTCCTTTTACTACTTCAAGAAGTGAAGAAGATAAGCTGGAAATCCTTTCTGGCGTTTTCGAGGGAAAAACAACTGGTTCTCCAATCGGTTTCCTCGTTAGGAACAATGACCAACGTTCCAAAGATTATTCTCAATTTAAAGATAAGTATCGTCCTTCTCATGCCGATTATACATGGGATAAGAAGTATGGTATACGTGATTATAGAGGTGGAGGAAGAAGTTCGGCCCGTGAGCATATTGCTCGTGTTGTTGCCGGGGCTTTTGCTATGCTTGTATTAAAGAAATATGATATTTCTTTTTTCGCATACACTTCACAAATAGGTGATATAAAGATTGATGTTTGCGATAAGTCGCAAGTGGAAATGAATCCGTTACGATGTCCAGATGAAAAGAAGGCTCTAGAAATGATGAGGTTAATATCTCAGCTTAAATCGGAGGGTGATTCTATAGGTGGAATTGTATCGTGTGTTATTTCTAATGTACCCGTAGGTCTAGGCGAACCTGTGTTCGATAGATTAAATGCGCGTCTTGCTCATGCAATGATGAGCATTAATGCAGCTAAAGGCTTTGAAATAGGTTCTGGCTTTGAGAGTGCTAAAATGAAGGGTAGTGAGCATAATGATATTTTTTATACTGAAGATGGCAAGATTAAAACTAAAACTAATAACTCTGGAGGTATTCAAGGGGGTATTTCTAATGGAGAAGATATTTATTTTAACATTGCTTTCAAACCTGTTGCTACTATTTCGCGTACACAAGATACAGTTGATAGAGAAGGTAATGAAACAACAATTAGTGTAGAAGGACGTCATGATCCCTGTGTTGTTCCTCGTGCCATACCAGTTGTGGAGGCAATGGCAGCTATTGTTATTTTAGATACTTTACTAGAAGCTAGGCTTTTACGAGAATAATTAATAACTTTCTTTTATGAAAAAAAAGTTTCCTCTTTATCTTAAGATTATCTTAGGAATGGTTTTTGGTGTCTTGTTTGGTCTTGTAGCCGTATGGGTCGGTTGGGACAAGTTTACAATGGATTGGATAAAGCCTTGGGGTGTCATTTTTCTCCGTTTGTTGAAAATGGTAGCTGTTCCTTTAGTGTTCGTTTCTTTAATCAAAGGTATTGGGGGGTTGTCTAATATTAAGCAACTTTCCAGGATTGGTTTTAAAACTCTTGGTTTTTATGTAATGACTACTGTCATATCTATATGTATAGGTGTACTTTTTGTTTCAGTTGTTCGTCCAGGAGATTCTTTCCCTAGGGAGAAGTCGCAAGAATTACTTCATCAGTATAGCGAGAATGTGGCTGAGAAATCGTCTGTAGCTGCTGGTGTTAAGGAGGATTCACCTTTGCAGATGGTTGTTGATATGGTGCCAGAGAATGTTTTTGCTGCTACTAGTGATAATTCAAAGATGTTACAGATAATATTCTTTGCAGTAATGTTTGGTATTGCTCTGGTGTCTATAAAAGATGAAAAAACTAAGACTGTTAAGACTTTTTTTGACGGAATTAATGCAATTATTCTTAAGATTATTGATTATGTCATGCTTTCTGCTCCTTATGGGGTTTTTGCTTTAATGGCTGGACTATTGGTTGATTATTCAGGAGATAAACAGTTATTTATTTCTCTTGGTTTATATGCTCTGACTGTTATTGCTGGTTTGGGATGTATGATATTTATAATTTATCCTCTTATCATACATTTTGTTACACCTGTTAAGTACAGGAATTTCTATAAGTGTATGATGTCTGTTCAGATGCTTGCTTTTTCTACTAGTTCAAGTGCAGCAACTTTACCTATGAATCTAAAACAGGTTACTGAGTGTCTGGGTATTCCTTCAAATATATCTAATTTTGTATTGCCTGTTGGTGTTACTATTAATATGGATGGAACATCTTGTTATCAGGCTATTGCTGCAATATTTATTGCTCAAGTTTTTGATATTGATTTATCTATAGGTCAGACTCTTACTATAATTATTACTGCTACTATATCGTCTATTGGTACGCCTGGTATTCCTGGTGGTAGTATTGTTATGCTTATAGTTGTACTTACTTCTGTTGGTATTCCTGTTGAGGGAATTGCTTTAATATTGGGTATGGACAGACCTTTGGATATGCTTCGTACAGTTGTTAATGTTACTGGTGATGCATCTGTTGCAACTCTTGTTGCTAGCTCTGAGAAAGCGTTGTGATTATAGTGATTATTGCACTTATTAACTTGAATGTGAATAATTTTGCAATCTCGTAAGTAATGTGTATTTTTGACACAAATTTAAAATTCAATAGAATTATGGCAAGTATTAAAAGATTAAAGAAGGATATCGATTATTTAACTTTTGCAGTAATCGCAGATTGTTTTAATTATAATAGTTATAATCCAGGAAATGAAGAGGTTATGTCTATCGTAAAAGAAACTATTGCTCTAAGAAATGATTTACGTAATAGAATTAATCATCCTGATGTAAAAGAAGAAGGTGAACTTAAAGGTCATTTTAACGGTATCTTTAATGAAGCTATTTCTAAAGCTGATCAGTCGTTTGAAAGATTAAGCGAGGCAATTAAGAATTCAAAATAGTAAAATCTATTATTCTATATTATACCTGAGAGCATTTGTTCTCAGGTATTTTTTTATCCTATGCAGAAAGTTGTTAATATAGATGGTGTTGGAAATGTACTTTTTCGTAGACAGAGGCGATTTGTGAGAATGAGTATGCGTGTTTCACAAGAAGGTGATGTTATTGTAAATGTACCCATACTCGTTTCGTATAAAACTGCGAAAGAGTGGGTGTATAGTAAGTCTGTATGGATAAATAAGAGTAAAAATAAATTACATGAGCAATCTTCTAAACAGACCGTTTTTCAGTTGGGTAGTGTTTATAAGACGTATAGGCATACTCTCTGTATTGTTCATGGTAAGTCTTCAAGTAATGGTGAACAGATAAATATAGGTGTTCCTCATACAATTTCTGCTAGTGATTTTAAACATACAAATGTTCAGACTTCTATTAGAAGTATAATAGACAAGGTGTACACTCGAGAGGCTAAAGAGGTTCTTCCTGTTAGAGTTTGTCATTTAGCAGATAAGCACGGTTTCCAATTTAATAAGTTGAGTTTTAGGAATAATAAGTCTAGATGGGGTAGTTGTTCTGGTATTAATAATATTAGTCTTAATATCCATCTGATGCGACTACCTGACCACCTAATAGATTATGTTATTCTTCATGAACTTTGTCATATTGAAGAGAAAAATCATTCTCAGTCTTTCTGGGATTTACTGGAAAGTGTTTGTCCTGATAGTAAACAACTACGTAAGGAGTTGAGAAATTACTCCACTACTATTTATTAGTTTATCTTATTTCACTTAGTGATTGGAATACTTTCAGATCAAATTCTGGAATTACTGCTAATACATGGTCAAATATGTCTCCCTGTATATTTTCATATTCAACCCAATTTTGAACATTTGAGAAGCAGTATAGTTCTAATGGAACTCCCTTTTCTGTGGATTGTAATTGTCTGACCATGAATGTCATGTCGTCATGTATTAGAGGATGACTTGATATGTATTGTTGTAAATATTTTCTGAAAACACCTAGGTTTGTCAGGCGTGTCTGATTTACAGGTATTGTTTCTGATTCGTTAGTTTGTTTTATCTCGTCACATTTCTGATTTATATAGTCAGTGAGTAGCTTGTAACCCTTGAATTTTTCAATCTCGTCATTAGAGAGGAATTTAATTGATTTCATATCAATATTAATGCTTCTTTTTATTCTTCTTCCTCCCGATTCTGTCATACCTCTCCAGTTAACAAATGATTCTGTCATAAGTTTATAGGTAGGTATTGTAACAATTGTCTTGTCCCAATTTTGAACTTTAACAGTAGTAAGTGTGATTTCTGTAACATCACCATCTGCACCGCTAGAATCCATGACGATCCAGTCTCCAATATGTAACATGTCGTTGGCTGAAAGGTTTATCCCAGCTACAAATCCAAGTATACTGTCTTTAAAGACTAACATTATTACGGCTGCAAAGGCTCCTAATCCTGTTAATAGTGCTTTTGGCGATTTGTCAATTAGTACAGAGATTATTATTATGGCTATTACAATGCCTAGAAGAATCTTAACAACCTGTATGAATCCTTTGATTGGTTTTTGTTTTGATACTTCATATGAGCTGTATATGTCGTTAATGGAGTCAAGTAATGTACTGAAGAGTATCATTGTTAGTGACAGCATGTATATGTAAATAATATTTTTTAGTGACATGCTTAATTCAAAGTCACCGGTATATTCAATATAGTAATGCATTACTATTGCTGGTGCAAAATATGCTGCTTTGTGGAAGAATCTACGTTTGAATAGGTAGTCATCCCAGATAGTTTTTGTTTTCTTTACTAGTCTTGAAACAATCCTAAGAATAATCTTTTTAGTTAGATAAAATGATATTATTGATAGCGTGGTTGCAATAGCCACGTTTATCAGACACCAGGTTGTGGAGTTTGTCTTTAGTGTCTCAAGGGAGATATCTAATCCGAATATGTCTATTGCGTATATCATATTATCATTGTTTTTATTGTTTCTTTACAAAGGTACGTGAAAACTTGGTTTAAGGATATATTAATACTAAAAAACTCGAAAAAAAATTTTCATGGTTAAGATACTAGAAATAAAAGCCTTAATTCTTTGCTGTTAAAGGACTGTAGAATTTTTTCATTGAAAAGTTTGCAGATATAGAAATAGCGTGTATCTTTGCATTGCAATTGAGAAAAACAACTGCAAAACAAAAGGATGATTCAGTAGCTCAGTTGGTAGAGCACATCACTTTTAATGATGGGGTCCTGGGTTCGAACCCCAGCTGAATCACACAAGGCAAGCT
>Ga0193964_1000800_pt1 | contig 14749 bp, 13 predicted proteins | sample FB_7_MG_FD_140323 | JGI IMG/M metagenome (GOLD analysis project Ga0193964, IMG submission 140323) | Microbial mat bacterial communities from the Broadkill River, Lewes, Delaware, United States - FB_7_MG | ecosystem: Environmental > Aquatic > Freshwater > River > Microbial mats | place: USA... | reverse complement strand
AGATCAAAAATATAAATATTATTTATATTTTTACTACTGATAAATTTAAAATGAATAAATATTTCATACAAATAAATAATTATTAGCACACCTATAAATCCATATTTTTATTTAATTAAATTACTCTATGCAAAAATTATATTATTCCTTTCTATTTATTATAATTATAATATCATCATGCAATAATACTTCTAATAAACATAATAGTCAACATAATAAAACACCTTTTAGATATATTAAAAGTATCCAAATAAATAAACGATTGAAAAATACAATATGGAAACAAAATACTAATATACCTATTGAAATAGAGCATATAAGAAAGAACAAACAAATAGACTCTATAGAAATATACCTAGACAATAAGAAACAAAATACCATCTATAAAAATAGTTTTAAAACATCTCTCAGTATAAAACATGGTAAAGTTGGCACTAGGAGAATAAACGCGATAGCATATCATCCATATGGGAAAAAGGGATTCAACTCTATAAAAATACAGATTGTTCCAGATAAAGAACCAACCAGATATTCCTTTGAGGTAATAAAAACATATAAACATGATACGACTCACTTTACAGAAGGATTATTCTTTAAAAATGGTTTTTTATATGAAGGAACAGGAATAAAAGGAGAATCTTCAATATATAAAATTGACTTAAATAATAACAAAACTCTCTTTTCTAGAAAAATAGATCAAGAATATTTTGGAGAAGGTATTACTGCATTAAACAATAAATTATTTCAACTTACATGGAAAAGTAAGAAAGGTTTTGTTTACAATATAAACAATTTTAAACTTGAATCTGAATTTGAAATTGACACAGAAGGCTGGGGTATTACTACAATAGATGATAATCTTGTTATTAGTAATGGAACAAATGTTCTACATTTCATAAACAAAGATTCATATAAAATAATTAAGAAATTAGAAATATGTGATAACAATGGGCCTATTAACTACATTAATGAGCTAGAATATATATATCCTTATATATATGCAAATGTATGGCAGAAAAACAAAATAATTATAATTGAACCGACAACAGGTAAAGTAATAGGAATCGTTGACTTAACATCTATTATTACAAAAGAAAACAACTTTCTTACAGATAATGAAAATGTTTTAAATGGAATTGCTTATGACAAGCTAAACAAAAGACTGTTTATAACAGGAAAAAGATGGTCTAAAATTTTCCAAATCAAATTAATAAACTCTGAAAAACATTAACATATCTAGCAACTATTCTATAAATTTCTCAAAGTTCTTTTTATTCAGAATATGTTGAGTAACAAACTTACCATCCTTAAATATTCCATAATGTGTAAAAGGTACACAATGATTCTGTGCTTTTTCAAGAGTATCTATTTTCTCTACCTTTATCTTATAGCACTTTTCAGCTGCTATAACTTCAAGCTCAGCTGCATAATATTCTGTGAAAGGACAAGCATTAGTATAATATAATGTCAAACCATCCTTATTGTCACATACTGCATTCCTTGTACAATCTTTAAACTTTGGCTTTAAAGCATCGCATTTAAGAGGTTTATACCACAACTCAAAATATGGTTCAGCAGTATCACAAAGCTCAAAACCTTGCATCTTAAAGAACTTTTTATCATTTAAAAAAGGACGTTTCTTATCTGATGATATTACAACTATTCCATCCTTATCTTTAGAGTCATTTATACACTCTTGTAAAAGACGCTTTCCCTGGCCTGTCCCTTTATACCTTCCAGAAACCCAAAAGCAATTAATCACCATATAATTAGGTGCATCAATAGGAACCCACGCCTTCTCAGCAGGCACATATTCAATAAAAACTTTGCCTCTTATATCAACCTTCTTAAAAACAAAACCATCCTTAAAACGGGCCTTTAACCAATCTTTCTTTGCTTGATAACCGTATTTACATTTTTTATCTGAAAAGCCACAGCAGATATGCTCCTCTATAATGTTTTTATCAGTAAGTTTAACTATCTTTTCCATAATCATAACAAAAATAGTAATCAGAGTTACTTCTTACTTATTCTATACTGCCTTTTGATATCTCTCAATATCTTATTAGATGAATTTATCAATAACCTCTTAACCTTATTATTACTATTAGGAGGAGTACTCGTAATAACATCAAATATACCAACAGTTAAACTTGCAGCAAAAGTTTCATGCTCACAAGTTGTCATACGAACTGGTATAAAAGAATAATTAGACTCAACTCCACTGGTATAACATTGCTTTCCACTATTTAAATCGAAAACAACAACTTCAATTACAGTAAAAACATCTAGCTTTTCATTCTGTAAATACCTCTCTTTCTCATAAGTATGCGTATAAGTTTGATTTCCACATGTATAAGTATGAGAACAACTCGTAGTATGCAAATTAAGTTCATTATATCTTTGACCATCAAAATTAACTCTTACGTTCATTACGTAGTCAAAATTATTTCTAAGTTCAGAAGATTTCAAAGCTTTTTCTGAAAGCATATATGAAGATTCTATCTTTGTAGAATCAATCCATCTCGCATTATAAATACTCACTGCACTACACCCTCTAATTGTATTTAATCCACAAACAAAAGAGTTACACAATGCTTGCTTAGTTTTCATCGAAACATCGGCATCTACATAGTTTACTAACCACCTTCCTTTATCAAGATCACATATATTATTCTTAAAATTAATTTTAGTATATCTCACACTCGAACACGAAGTAAAACAAATTGCAATTAAAGCAAGAATACAATAAACATCCCTTTTCATAATTATTTCTGTATTAATACATATTACGAATATAAAAAATATTAATATAAAAAAAAGAAGTCATCTCATACGAAATGACTTCTTAATATATAATAAACTCATATATTTAGTCTAACTTGTTAATTGCAAAACCTGTACGAAGTTTAGACTCGAACCAAGTAGTTTTAGGAGACTTCTACATTTCTATTCCCTTTCTTGCTTCAACTCCTTTAGTATAATAATGTTTTACCTCTTTCATTTCTGTCACCAAATCAGCCATTTCAATAATCTTATCAGTAGCATATCGTCCAGTTATAACCAATTCAACATGTGAAGGCTTATTTTTCAATATCTCAATAACATCTTTTAAATCAAAAAGCTTAAAGTGCAATGCAATATTTAACTCATCCATTATTACAAGGTCATAATCGCCGGAATTAATAATATCCTTCATTTCTTCTAAACCTTTTTGAGCAACATTAATATCATCAATATCTGGTTTTTTATAAATAAAACAATCAAGTCCATATTGTTTGAATTCAATTCCTTTAAGATATTTGTCTATTGCCTCTATCTCACTATAAGGTTTACCTTTTACAAATTGACCAATAAAGACTCTTTTACCTGCACCATAAGCTCTTAATGCCAAACCTAAGGCTGCTGTAGTCTTACCTTTTCCATTGCCTGTATATACATGAATAAAACCCTTATTTTTCATCTTTATCTTATTTTGAAGATATTAATCCTTCTACCAATTTTAACATTCTCTTATAATGAGAGCCTCTCCAATAAACCAGTGTAATAAAGTTATAAAAGCATATTATGACATCAAAATATTTTCTTAGCAATAAGCTGCTTTGAATTCAAAAGTACTTATTAAGAATAAGCTCAACAAAAAAAGCCATCCATAGGATGGCTTTTTTTTATATATATAAACTAAAATATTTCTTAGTCTAATTTGTGGATTGCAAGACCTGAACGAAGTTTAGGCTCGAACCAAGTAGTTTTAGGAGGCATGATATTTCCAGTATCAGCAATATCAATTAATTGTTGCATAGAAACAGCATAAAGAGCGAAAGCAACTTTCATCTCACCATTATCTACACGTCTCTTAAGCTCACCTAATCCACGAATACCACCGATAAAATCGATTCTTGTAGAAGTACGAAGATCCTTAATATCAAGAACCTCATCTAACACTAGGTTAGAAAGGATAGTAACATCAAGAACACCGATAGGATCGTTATCATTATAAGTACCCTCTTTTGCAGTCATTTTATACCACTTACCAGCTAAATACATAGAGAACTCGTGAAGTGTAGATGGAGTGTAAGTACCCTCTCCCATGCACTCTACTGTAAAGTTTTTCTCGATAGCAGCAATAAGCTCCTCTTCTGATAATCCGTTAAGATCTTTAACTGCGCGGTTGTAGTCAATAATCTTAAGTTGGTTATCTGGGAAATGAACTGACATAAAGTAGTTATACTCCTCATCACCTGTGTGATTAGGGTTATTAGCTTTTCTCTCAAGACCAATACGAGCAGCAGCTGCTGTTCTATGGTGACCGTCAGCAACATAAGTAGCAGGAACTTTATTAGTAAATAAAGACTCAAGCTCATCGTTTAACTTAGCATCAGTGATAGCCCAGAAATGGTGACCGAATCCATCTTCAGCAGTGAAATCGTAATCAGCTTTATGATCATTCACCCAGTTAGAAACGATAGTATCAATTTCTGGAACTGCTTTATATGAGAAAAATACTGGCTCGATATTCACATTTAAGTGACGAGTCAAAATCATTCTATCTTCTTCTTTATCTGGACGAGTTAATTCGTGCTTTTTAATAATACCATTATTGTAATCTTCGCAAGAAGCATTAGCAACGATACCATACTGAGTACGACCATCCATAGTTTGAGCATAGATATAGTATCTAGCTTCTTCATCTTGTACTAACCATCCTTTTTCTTGAAATGCTTTCAAGTTCTCTACTGCTTTATTATAAACAGTATCAGAGTGGATATCTGTACCAGCTGGACAATCAATCTCAGCTTTTGTAATATGAAGTAAAGATCTCTCTTTTCCATCTGCCATCTTAGCAGCCTCTTCTGAGTTCATTACGTCATAAGGAAGACAAGCTACTTCAGCAGCAATGTCAGTAGTAGGACGTAATGCCTTAAATGGTTTGATATTAGCCATTCTTTTTAGTCTTTAGATATATTAAACAATTATTTATTTACTCTGAAAGTCTCATCCCCATTCTCAAGGAAATTAACTATTTGGTTTGCACCAGCAATACCTGCATTAACGTTTGCTTCAGAAGTCTGAGCCCCCATTTTCTTAGGAGTGAAGAAATATCTTCCATCAAACTGAGCGAAATCTGCAGCATTATCTGGAGCAATATCAGAAAGATATTTAAAGTCAGGACGAGCTGCCATTAACTTAATCATACCTTCTTCATCAATAACTTCTTTACGAGCTGTATTAACAAGTACACCACCTTCTGGCATTCTATTTAACAAGTCGAAGTTAATAGACTTCTTAGTCTTATCATTAGCTGGGATATGTAAAGAAACATAGTCACAAGTACTATATAATTCCTCAACTGTATCAAGAGCTTTAGCACCACCTGCTTCAATTTGCTCTTTTGTCATGAAAGGATCGAAAGCATAAAGTTCCATACCGAAACCTTGAGCAATACGACCAACATTACGACCAACATTACCAAAAGCGTGAATACCAATTTTCTTACCTTTAAGCTCTGAACCTGCTTTACCATTGAAAGAATTACGAGCAAGGAATACCATCATACCAAGAGCAAGCTCAGCAACAGCATTTGAGTTTTGTCCAGGAGTATTCATAGCAACAACACCATTAGCTGTACAAGCCTCACAATCGATATTATCGAAACCAGCACCAGCACGAACAATAACTTTAAGATTCTTAGCCGCATCGATAACTTCTTTAGTCGCTTTATCAGAACGGATAATCATTGCGTCAACATCAGCAACAGCTGCAATTAACTCATCTTTAGAAGCATATTTTTCAAGAAGAGCTAATTCATAACCAGCTTTCTCTACTACTTCTCTAATACCTTGTACTGCAGCAGGAGCAAATGGCTTTTCTGTTGCAATTAAAACCTTTTTAGACATAGTTTTAAATTTATAATTATAAATAAAAGGGTCAACTCCAATGGAGTAAACCCTTCTATTGCATATATTTATTAAGCTTTCATTGATTCAAATTCTTTCATTGCAGCTACTAAAGCTTCCACCTCAGTGATAGTACAAGCATTATAAGTAGAAGCACGGAAACCACCTACTGAACGGTGACCTTTAATTCCAACAATATTTTTAGATACAGAGAAATCAAGGAATTCTTGCATTAAATCCTCTTTGCCTTCAGCCATTACAAAAGGAATGTTCATTCTTGAACGAGAACCTTCTTCAACAACTGGACGGAACATAGAATTTCTTTCCATCTCAGCATAAAGCATATCACATCTTTCGATAGCTAATTTCTCCATACCAGCACATCCACCGTTAGCTTTAACCCACTTAAGAGTTTCTTTAACAGTAAAGATATTTATACATGGAGGTGTATTATTCATAGAACCTTTGTTAATGTGAGTTGTATATTTCCACATTGTAGGGATAACTCTATCAGCAACTAAGTTCTTCTCAGCGAAGTCGTTATTAATAATTACGAAAGTAACACCAGCAGCACCTAAGTTCTTTTGACATCCACCATAAATCATAGCATATTTAGAAACATCAACAGGACGGCTCATAATATCAGAAGACATATCACAAATAACTGGTACGTCATAAGCTTTATCTTCGAAAAATTCTGTACCTCTAATAGTATTATTAGAAGTTAAGTGAAGATAATCAGCATCAGCTGGTACTTCAAAATTTTGTGGATAGAAAGTATATCCTTTATCTTCAGAAGAAGCAATAACTTCAACTTCACCAAATAATTTAGCTTCCTTAATCGCACCAGAAGACCAAGTTCCTGTGTTTACATAAGCAGCTTTATTTTTTAAGAAATTAAATGGAATAGTAGCAAATTGAGTACTTGCACCACCACCTAAGAAAAGCACTGAATAATTTTCAGGAATATTCAATAATTCTTTGAATAATTCTACTGCTTCATCAAATACTAATTGGAAATCTTTAGAACGGTGAGACACTTCCATAATAGATTGACCACAATTTCCAAGTTCCATTACTGCTTTTGCAGTATTTTCTAAAGTTGAATCAGGTAACTTACAAGGACCTGCGTTAAAAATATGCTTTCTCATTTTATCAATTATTTTATTGATTATTTTTATTTTAAAACGATAACGTTATTAGAACACAAAAATGCAAATAAAGATGTAAATAAAAAGGTTTTTGAGGAATTATTTTTATATTCTACAACAGTTTTATAAAAGGTTAAATAACAGTTGCTAAATCTCTACCTATCAATTACATGATATTTATAATTATATCATCCTTCAATATAGGACAAACGTTATAAATATCTTTTTCCATACATTTCTTAAAATCATCTTCCAAAAGATTCATTCTTGCACCAACACGTGCTGAATTTTTAACAATAAACTCAAGTTCATTTCCACGTGAATTAAGATACAAATCTCTGCACATAAACACACTATCCTCAACAGCTTCAAAGTTATCTTTAAGCAACTCTTCAGCTATTGCACCTGCGCAAATACTATCTTCTATATTTGGCATACCCTTCCAACCAGAACACACAAGAGCTACATTCTTTTGCTTATCTATAAGATAACGAACAACTGTAGACACATTATTAAAAGAAGCAATAACAACCACTCCTTTACTCTTCACCATATCTATACAACGAGTACCATTAGTTGTCGTGAAAGCCAGTGACTGATCTCGAATAGAATCGGTCATAAAACCAAATGGCGAATTTCCAAAATCGACCCCTTCAATCTTATCTCCATTTCTTTCTCCTGCAATAAGGAAGCCCTTATCCTTCATCTTTCTTGCATCCTCAACATCAGCATAAGGAATAATCTCCTTAATTCCATAATGAAAAGCTGTACAAAAAGCAGTTGTTGCACGAAACAAATCAATAACAACATAAACATCATATTCTCTCTTTTGAGAATCAACAAGTAGAGGCGACAAAAATATATCTAAGTTAGGCATTACATATTCTATTAAAAGTTGTAGCAATATTAACAAAAGTAAACGAAACAAGTAAGTTTATAAGAGAAACAATTTACACAAACTTTATCCAGGCTTTAGTGAGTGTTGGTACGGAGAGGGTAGGAAGTTGATACGGAGTTAAGCTAATAAAAAAGCTTGTACCCAATATAGGATACAAGCTTTGAAATATAGTATAAAACTATTTTATTACATAAAAGACTTAACAATCTTAGCCTTAAGTGCCTTCTTACGCACTCTGATGAATACTTCAGTATCACGCTTATGGAATGGCGCATTTACATATCCCATTGCGATAGATTTACCTGTCATTGGAGAAGAAGTTCCAGAAGTAATCTCACCGATTACATTTCCTTCAGCATCCTCAATCTCATAACCATGACGAGCAATACCTCTATCTAACAACTCTATGCTTTTCAACCAACGTTTAGGCTTCTCAGCTTTCATCGTTTCATTATAAGCTCTATCAACAAAGTCATTACCATCTACAAATTTAGTAATCCATCCTAAACCAGCTTCAATAGGACAATGAGTATCATCGATATCATTACCATATAAACAGAAACCAGCCTCAAGACGTAGAGTATCACGAGCTCCTAAACCGATAGCTTGAATACCAAACTCAGCACCTGCTTCAAAAACAGCATCCCAGATTTTAGCAGCATCTGCATTCTTCATATATATTTCACAACCACCTGAACCAGTATAACCAGTTGTTGAGAAGCAAACATTTTCAACTCCAGCAAATGTACACTCCTTGAATGTATAATACTCCATATCAACAACATTAACATCGGTAAGCTTCTGCATAGCTTTAAGAGCTAAAGGACCTTGAACAGCTAACTGACTCCACTCATCAGAAACATTAATAAGCTCTTTACCAAGCTCCATACCTAACTCCTCAGCATACTTAGAAGTCCAAGCCCAATCTTTATCAATATTAGCAGCATTTACAACAAGTAAATATTTATCAGCTTTAAAACGATAAACTAACAAATCATCAATAATACCACCATTACCATTAGGGTAACAAGAATATTGAACTTTACCATCCTCAAGTGCAGCAACATCATTAGAAGTCAGATTTTGAACAAGTTCGAAAGCCTTAGGACCTTCAACCCAAAATTCCCCCATGTGAGATACATCAAAAACACCAACCTTCTCACGAACACAATTGTGCTCTTCTTTGATACCATTTTTGTATTCGATAGGCATATTATAACCAGCGAACTCAGCCATACGAGCTCCTAAATCAATATGATTTTGAGTAAATGCAGTAGTTTTCATTTCTCTGTATAATTTAAAAAAGTCATTAACTAATGACTAATAATTTGACATTTATTTTATAGGTACGACAAATGTATAAAATATATTAAGAATTAAAAATGAGTATTCACTTATTTAGACAATTAATGCCATTGTTAGATTTTGTTTTATTATATTTACGTGGGAAATAGTTAATTACGTAATATTGTTATGACGAAAAAACTTAAACATATTGATACTAAGCTACTGATTGAGGTATTTGGTACTGAGCATGAAATAATCTGCGAGATGATAGATGTTTTCACAACAATAGTAGCAGAATACCACGATGAGATAAACAATAGATACAATTCAAAAAATTGGTTTGAATTAGGCCTAGTAGCTCACAAAGCTAAAGCATCATGTAAGACAATGGGATTACGTAAACTTGGAGATTGTTTAAATAAAATAGAGAATAATGCAAAAGGAATTGCATATAATGAATTATCTTCAGGTAGAAATTTATCAGAAGATAATGAAAAACTATACAAAGCAATGCTAAGGGAAGGCCAAACCTCTGGAGACAACAGAATAATTGAAGAAGAAATAACTTATTTACAAAATAATTTCACAGAAGCTATAGATGAAATTAAAATGTTTGAAAAGAACATTGATAAATACTTAAGATAAGCATTATTTAATATATAATAGAAAAGGAGATACAAACAACATCTCCTTTTCTATTATATATTAATAACATCATCATTATCTCATATCAACAACTTCTACATTAGGATTTGCCTTAATATCAAAAACAAAATGAGAATCATCAAAATTCTGATTAGTTTCCAATTTACTCATTTTTAAAACTAAGTTATTTCCATCCTTCCCGACAGATGTAAAAGAAACCACATTAAAAGTCTTATTATCAATAATCAAAATCACCTTTGAATAATCTCTCTCCTCTTTTGGGATAAGAACTATTTCAGCAACATCTATACCACTTCTTTTATAAACCTTAACAAGTGAATAATCAAAACCATTCTTATACAAATCGAATACTTTAGCAGGATTAGCCAATTCAGAATCATCATCCTCAGGCTCAGAAATATTAACTTCCTCAGAATCCTTTAAAAATGTATAACGAGTCTTGCCATCAAAATAAGTTTCAGCACCCATTATATCCACCTTGTATTTAACGCCATTAATATCAGCAACACCAACAGATGTCTCATTAATTTGTTCTTCTACATTTTCAATCGTCAGATTAAATTTAATCCTAAAAGAATTATATGATTTATATGTCTCTGACACTTTAACAAGAATCTTCTCTGCTTCAACATCTTTTTGAGCAAAAGAAATTAAATTCAACAACACCAATAACGACAATAAAATTGTTTTTCTCATATTATAATTTTTAATTTTTAATTTTCATTAAACATCTGTTCAAGACTATACTCATCAGGCACCAATACCTGACGAGCCTTACTTCCCTCAAACGGGCCAACAACACCAGATGCTTCAAGTTGATCAATTATTCTACCTGCCCTATTGTACCCAATAGAAAATCTACGCTGAATAGATGATGTTGATCCCTGCTGTGAACCAACAACCAAGCGAGCAGCTTCTTCAAAAAGAGGATCTTTCTTTCCCAAATCTACAGAATCCACATCTGTACCTGATGCTTCTGGAACATATTCTGGTAATAAAAATGCTGATATATATGATTGCTGCTTAGAAATATGCTCTGTAATTAAATCAACCTCAGGAGTATCAACAAAAGCACACTGAACTCGAGTAAGTTCACTACCTGCAGAAAACAACATATCTCCCCTACCAATAAGCTGATTAGCACCAGGCGAATCAAGAATTGTACGAGAATCAATCATAGAAGCCACCTTGAAAGCCACCCTAGCAGGAAAGTTTGCCTTAATAACTCCAGTAATTATATTTGTTGAAGGACGCTGTGTTGCAATAATCATATGAATACCCACTGCACGAGCCAATTGAGCAATTCGAGCAATAGGCTGTTCAACCTCCTTACCAGCAGTCATAATAAGATCAGCAAACTCATCAACAACTACAACGATATATGGAAGATACTTATGTCCCTTTTCTGGATTAAGCTTTCTCTTTACAAACTTAGCATTATACTCTTTTATATTTCGAACATGAGCTGTTTTAAGTAACTCGTAACGCTTATCCATCTCAATACAAAGAGAATTAAGAGTTGCAACAACCTTACCTGTATCGGTAATAATAGCATCCTCTGTATCAGGAAGTTTAGCTAAGAAATGCTTCTCAATAACTGAATAAATACTCAATTCCACTTTCTTAGGATCAACCATTACAAACTTTAGTTGAGAAGGATGCTTCTTATATAGTAATGAAGTAATAATTGCATTCAATCCGACCGATTTCCCCTGACCTGTAGCACCTGCTACAAGTAAGTGAGGCATCTTAGCCAAATCGAAAGTAAAAACCTCATTCGAAATTGTTTTCCCTAATGCAACAGGTAAAGCATAATCTGATTCCTGAAACTTCTTAGATGCAATAATAGACTTCATTGACACTATTTCAGGCTTAAGATTTGGTACTTCAATACCAACTGTACCCTTACCAGGAATAGGAGCAATAATACGAATACCAAGTGCTGCAAGACTCAATGCAATATCATCCTCAAGACTCTTTATCTTAGAAATACGAACTCCAGGAGCTGGTACAATCTCATAAAGAGTAACAGTTGGCCCAATAGTGGCCATAATCTTCACTATATCAATCTTATAGTTCTTTAGAGTTTCAACAATACGACGCTTATTATCCTCTAACTCTTCAGGAGTAACCTTCTTATTATTAGCATCATGAGGCTCAAGAAGATTAATCTCAGGATATTTATAATTTGATAATTCAAGAGTAGGATCAAAATCTTCCAAAGAATGTATATTCTTCTTTACCAACTCTTCTTTAACATCAGCATTTTCAATTACTAAAGCAATCTCATCGCCCACATCTACAATCTCATCCTCTACAGAATCAACACAATCATCTATATTTAATTCTCTTTCAACAGAAAACTCTTCGTTTGGCTGTATCTCCTCCTCAATATTCATATCAGGCAATCCACCAACAAAAATATCATCATTTTCAGGAATATCCTCTACTGAAAGATCCCCCTCAGACTCATCTTCAAAATCAGCATGCTTAACTCTGGAAAAGTTTATAAATCGCTTTATAGCAGGAAAGAAATTAGAAGATGCAAACGTCATGGTAGTAATAAAAGATACAACTAAAACAAAAAACACACCGATATTCCCTATCAAAGCAGTTAACCATTTATTAATAAAATACCCATAATAGCCACCAGGATACACGAACACATCATTAGAAAATATATCGAAAGCAAAAGATGATAACAAAGAAATCCAAAGAATAAAAACAAAACCTAAAACAATACTCTTTTGTATATTAAACTTCCTAACATTAATGCATCTAAGACCAAGAATAGTAAGAAAAAAAACAAAAATAAAAGAAGCAATACCAAAGCCTCCATTTATAAACATTTCAGCTATATAAGCTCCGATTTTTCCAGCTAAATTACTAACAACAATATCTGAATTCATTAAAAATTCACCTGTCTCTATATCCAATTTACTTTGATCAATTCCACCACTAAAGAAGAATGACACAAAAGAAATCAGCATAAATAATGCCAAAAAAAGTAGAATTATACCAGAAACATTAACAACCCTCTTATCTCTTAAAGGACCTATAAGGTTTCCCCACATATTAACATCTCCATTTTTAACAGATTTCTTCTTTCTTGAATTTGCCATATTATCACTGATTATTTACATATACAAAGGTAGTAAATTAAAGACTCTAGGACAAAACGTACTTTCACTAATTACTGAACTAAATTATCGAGAGTTGTTGCCACTTGTTCATATGAATTTTTTAAAAAGTCATCTGGAACAACAAATAAATTAGAATCAACATCTTTAACACTAATACTTGTAGCTTCAAGATAAATATCATCATTACCCGTTCTAATATGTAAACCTAATATTGCTCCATCAGCTTTAAGTTTCGGAACAACTCTATTTACTACATCAATATCTAGCTTTTTAGTATAGAAGATCTTTACTATTGCATTATTATTATTAGAAACATATTGAACTGCACTACATTCATAATTTAGAATTGTTTTAGTTTCCTTGAGTTTTTCACAACTCAACTTCTCAAGATTAGTACGCAAGGTATTAATTGGGTACTCAAAATAGCTCCCTATACCTGCCATATCTAAAACACAATTAACACTATCTTTATCGAACTCTTGAACAACACGCATACCAATAAATGAAAATATCTTTTCAAACTCAAGACAATATCCTTTATCAGAATACAGCATTTTAACAGTCTTGGGCATTCCATTCATCTTGGAACTTCTATTAGAATTCCATGAAATATTAAAATTCACTATACCTGCTTTAATTTTTTTCACACTCTTATCGCCAAAACAAGAAACAAATACTAAAAGCAAAACAGAAAGCACAATTCCATATCTAAAAGATCTTATATATCTCATTATAAAGTAGTAATATTAAATTTATAAACTATGAGAACACAAAATACTAAAATTATTCCACAATAGAATTTGCATATTTAGAAATGCGACCTGAATAATTATGCATCTTTCTGTAATTCAGTATTTTATAGCTAAATAAAAAAAATGAAAAATGTATGCAAAAGATGGATTTTTTTTTAGATTTGCAGTACAAATTTTGAAAATAAATAATAACAATAAAAACCTAAACTCAAATGGCAAAAAAACTAGCAGTAGTAGCACTAGGTGGAAATGCACTTCTAAGAGGTAACCAAAAAGGTACAATTGAAGAGCAAACTCAAAATACACAAGACACTTTAAAAAACATTATCTTCTTGATAAAGGAAGGATACGATATAATTCTAGCACATGGTAATGGTCCTCAAGTAGGAAATATCTTAATGCAAAATGCAGCTGGAAATGAAATGTATGACCTACCAGAAATGACATTAGATTACAATGTTGCTTCTTCTCAGGGTGGTATCGGTTATATGATTGAGCACAATCTACGTAACATTCTTAAAGAAAATGGCATCAATAAAAACGTTGTAACACTTGTAACAAGTGTTATTGTCGATAAAAATGATCCAGCTTTCTTAAATCCAGTAAAAAGAGTTGGAAGAATCTACTCTAAAGAAGATGCAGATAAATTAACTGCAGAAAAGGGATGGATTTTCAAGGAAGAAGTTAAAACAGACGGAGGATGGAGAAGAGTTGTACCTTCACCTACACCTATCGACTTTTCAAACTCAGACATAGTTGAAAATCTTGCACGCCAAGGAAATATAGTAATCACTGTTGGTGGTGGTGGTATCCCAACTTATCTTGATGAAAATGGCGTAGCTGTTTCTGTAGAAGGTGTTGTTGACAAAGATTTAGCGTCTGCTGTAGTTGGTAATAAAATTAATGCTGATGAATTCTACATTCTAACTGATGTACCTTATATCTACAAAAACTT
>Ga0193964_1000798_pt1 | contig 14767 bp, 13 predicted proteins | sample FB_7_MG_FD_140323 | JGI IMG/M metagenome (GOLD analysis project Ga0193964, IMG submission 140323) | Microbial mat bacterial communities from the Broadkill River, Lewes, Delaware, United States - FB_7_MG | ecosystem: Environmental > Aquatic > Freshwater > River > Microbial mats | place: USA... | reverse complement strand
ATAGTATTAGTGGTGAGTATAGAACTGTATTAGAAGATAAATTACAAAAAATCTATCAGTTTAGTGCTTCAACTGGCTGTCGTCATCAAATTATTGCAAAATATTTCGATGATGCAATAGAGCCATGTAAAACAATGTGTGATAACTGCACTAAAGAGAAAGTTGAACAATTAGATATAAGTGTAGAGGCACAAAAATTTTTATCAGCTGTTTATAGGTCAAATCAAAGTTTTGGACAAAATCATATTATAGATATATTACGAGGTTCAAATAATCAAAAAGTATTTCAGTTTAATCATAATGAGTTAAGTGTCTATGGTATAGGAAAAAGCAAAAGTAAAAATGAGTGGAATGCTATAGTTGATAGACTTTTTGATATTGAAGCTATAGAAGTTGGTGAGTATAGAGCTATTAAGATTACCCCTTATGGGATGGAAGTTTTAAAAGGGCAAGAGAAAGTATTAATAGATAGTGATAAAATAGGGATAGTTGAAGAGATGAAGGAAGATACTTCATTATCGAAAGAATATTCTCAATTTTTTGAACAGTTTAGAAGTTTAAGAACAGCAATTGCTAAAGAGGAGCAGGTTGCTCCATATATTGTATTTAGTGATAAGGTATTAGTAGAGTTAAGTGATAAGCTCCCTCAAACAAAAGAGGATTTTCTTTCTATAAATGGGGTAGGGGAAGTAAAGTATGAAAAATATGGAGAGAAGTTTTTAAACCTTTGTATAGAGTGCAAACCAAGTCAAAAGAAAAAGCTTTCTAAAACATATTTAGATACCCTAGCACTTATTGAAGAAAATAATTCAATAGAAGATATTGTAACCAAAAGGGAACTACAAAGTGCTACAATTATATCTCATATAAAATTATTGCAAGAGCATGGAAAGTTAGAGCAAGTTCAAGTAGATGCACTTTTAGAGCCATTAAAGAAGAGTTTTCCAGATGCTATTAAAAAATGGATAGTTGATGGATTAGAACTTGATACTATACAAGAACTAAAAGGAAAGCTTTATTTATATGAGGTTTTATTTGATAAAGAAAGGGAGAATAAATGACTGTACAAACAGATGATAGATATAAAATGGTTGAAAAAACCATGAAAAAGTTGGGGTATGATAGAAGTGCCTTAATAGAAACACTTCATACAGCACAAGAAACTTTTGGATACTTAGAAAATGAAACTTTGAAGTTTATAGCAAGAAGATTGAAACTCCCTTTTTCAAAAGTATATGGAGTAGCTACATTTTATCACTTTTTTAGACTCAAACCAAAAGGGAAACATACAGCAGTAGTATGTATGGGAACAGCTTGTTATATAAAAGGAGCTACTGCTATTTTAGAAAGTCTAGAAAGTAGATTTGGTATACAAGCTGGAGAGACTACAAAAGATGCACTCATCTCTGTTTTAACTGCTCGTTGTGTAGGTTCATGTTCACTAGCACCAGTTGCTATATATGATAATAAATCTGTAGGGAAACTCACCCTAGAAGAAGCAGAAAAAACTATAGAGGAGCTCATCAAATGATTCAATCAATAGAAGACTTAGAAGAGATAGCTAGTAAGAAGAAGTGTACAGAACAAAGTTGTAAAGATGAGTTAAGAGTATGTATAGGGAGTAGTTGTGCAGCGCTGGGTTCACAAGAGATGCAAAAATCTTTAGCTAAAAAAGTAAAAGAGAAAGAGCTACAAGGTAAGTGTAAAGTAAAAGGTGTAGGGTGTAATGGTTTGTGTTCTGCTGCCATTATGGTCTCTTCATATGATAAAGCAAATAAAAAAGAGGTTATATACGGTGGAATTGAAACTGCTGATGAAGATAGACTATTAGCTTTAATTGAAAATGATATAGAGTTAAAGGATAAGCTTCTTGATACAAATACACCATTTTTTACACAACAAAAGAAAATAGTATTGGAAAATGCAGGTATAGTTGATCCAAATGATATAGATGATTATATTGCGCATGATGGATATAGAGCATTATTTACAGCTTTAGAAGAGATGAGTTCAAATGAAGTTATAGAAGAGGTAAAAACTTCAGGACTACGAGGTAGAGGTGGTGGTGGCTATCCTACTGGACTAAAATGGGAAACTGTTTTAAAAGTTGAGAGTGACCAAAAGTATATTGTATGTAATGGTGATGAGGGAGACCCCGGGGCTTTTATGGATAGAGCTGTAATGGAAGCAGACCCACATAAGATACTTGAAGGTATGGCAATAGCAGGATTTGCCTGTGGTGCAAGTAAAGGTTTTATATATGTTCGAGCAGAATACCCAATTGCTGTTGAAAAATTAAATAAAGCGATAACTCAAGCTAGAAAAAAAGGTATCTTAGGAAATAGAATTGCAAATAGTAATTTTGATTTTGATATAGAAATACGACTAGGTGGTGGTGCTTTTGTTTGTGGAGAAGCAACAGCATTAGTAGCTTCTATTGAGGGAAATAGGGGAAATCCTAGACAAAAACCGCCACATTTGAGTGATTATGGACTTTGGGGTGAGCCTACTATTTTAAACAATGTGGAAACTTTTGCAAACATTGCACCTATTATTAGAAATGGTGGAGCGTGGTATAAAGCAATAGGAACTGAAAAATCTAGTGGTACAAAAGTATTTGCCCTTACAGGTCATATCCAAAACACTGGACTTGTTGAGGTTCCTATGGGGATAAGTTTACGAGACTTAATCGAAAAAATAGGTGGTGGAGTTCCAAACGGTGGAAAACTAAAAGCTATTCAAACAGGGGGACCTAGCGGTGGTTGTATCCCTGAAAATATGCTTGATATTCCTGTAGATTATGATTCACTTAAAGCTGTAGGGTCTATCATGGGAAGTGGTGGACTTATAGTTATGGATGAGAGTTCAAATATGGTTGAGGTTGCACGGTTTTTTATGGACTTTAGTAAAAGTGAGTCATGTGGTAAATGTGTTCCTTGTCGAGTAGGTACAACAGAGCTTACTGAACTTCTTGATAAGTTTATTAAAAAAGAGGCAAAACAAAGTGATTTTGACCTTTTAAAAGAGATGTGTGTAGTTGTACAAGATGCTTCTTTATGTGGTCTTGGACAAACTGCACCAAATCCAGTGTTAAGCACAATTAAATATTTTGAAAAAGAGTATTTAGAAGGGATTAAAAATGATTAGAGAAAAAGCTAGAGTAAAAACCTTTAAAATAGATGATATAGATGTTACAGGAAGATCAAACAGTACAATCCTTGAAATAGCAAACGAACACAATATTAAGATACCAACTTTATGTTATCTAGAAGGGTTAAGTTGTGTTGGTGCTTGTAGAATGTGTCTAATTGAAGTAAAAGGGAGTTCTAAACTAATACCAGCTTGTACTGCAAAGATAAAAGAGGGTATGGAAGTTATTACAACTTCTCCAAGAATTGAAAAACATAGAAAGATGATACTCTCTATGATATTTGCAGAGCGAACACACACTTGTAGTGTATGTGTCTCAAATGGACATTGTGAATTGCAAGACTTATCTGTTGAACTTAATTTAGAACATAGTGTTGTCCCATATATTCATAAAAACTTTGATATAGATGCTTCCCATAAAGATTATATGTATGACCCAAATAGATGTATTTTATGTACAAGATGTGTACGGGTTTGTGATGAGGTTGAAGGTGCTCATGCTTTAGATATCTTAGGTCGTGGAATTGATTCAAAAATTATACACGATATGGATGAGCCTTGGATAGATAGTGAGAGTTGTACTTCTTGTGGAAAATGTGTTCAGGTGTGTCCAACTGGTTCATTATTTGAAAAAGGTGTTAGTGCTACAGAGATGGTGAAAAAGAAAAATATAGTTACAAACTTAATCCAAATGAGGAAAGATAGATGAAAAAAGTAAGAGTAGGAACTATTTGGCTTGATGGATGTTCTGGATGCCATATGTCTTTTTTGGATATGGATGAAAGATTAGTAGAGTTGTCTCAATATATGGATGTAGTGTATAGCCCTTATGTGGATGCAAAAGAGATACCAAGTGATATTGATCTATTTATTGTTGAAGGAGCTTTAAGTACAGACCATGATATTAAAATCATAAAAGAGATTAGAAAAAACTCTAAATTGATTTTAGCTTTGGGTGATTGTGCAGTTACTGGAAATATATCGGCTATGAAAAATCTTTTTGGAACAGAAGCTGTTTTAGAAAAAGGATATTTTGATTTGGCAGATATAAATAAAGGTGAGTATCCAAGTGAAGTTGTACCAACACTTTTAGATAAAGTAATACCATTAAATGAAGCTATTGATGTTGATTATTTTGTCCCTGGTTGTCCAACTCCAGCAGATGCGATTTATGAAGTTATAAAAGCGATTATTGAGAATCGAGAGATAAAAATAAGTGATTATACAAGGTTTGGAAAATAAAATGGAAAAGAAAAAAATAGTAATCAGCCCAGTTACACGAATAGAAGGTCACGCAAAAATCACTATAGACTTAAATGAACAAGGTGGTGTTGATGATGCCAGAATTCATGTAACACAATATCGTGGTTTTGAGAAGATGTGTGAAGGGCGTCCCTATACAGAGATGCCAGCACTTACAGCTCGTACATGTGGTATTTGCCCTGTGAGTCATGTAATATCTTCTACAAAAGCTTGTGATAACCTTCTTGCAGTTCGTCCACCAAAAGCTGCTAGAAACTTAAGAAGAATTATAAACTTAGCACAAATCATACAATCTCATGCTTTAAATTTTTACCATTTAAGTAGTCCTGATTTTGTTTATGGATTTGATGCTGCCCCTGAAGATAGAAATATTTTCAAACTTATGCAAACAAATCCAGATATGGCAAAAGATGGTATAAACTTGCGAGCTTTTGGTCAAAAAATTATTGAAGAGTTAGGTGGGAAAAGGATACATCCAACTTGGATAGTACCTGGTGGAGTAAGCCACCCTATAACAACTGAACAAAAAGAGAAGATATTAGCTCAAATCCCACAAGCTATGGAGATAGCTCAAAAAACATTGAAATATTTTGTTTCTAATCTTCATAGATTTCAAAAAGAGATTGATAATTTTGCTTCATTTCCATCACTATTTATGGGACTTGTAAATAAAAAAGGAAATTTAGAACATTATGATGGATTTTTACGATTTATTGATAGTGAAGGGAATGTTTTAGAAGATGGAGTTGATCCAATATTTTATAAAGATTATATTGGAGAAGCAGTTGAAAAAGATAGTTATCTAAAATCACCATACTATAAACCACTTGGCTATGAAAGAGGTATGTATAGAGTTGGACCATTGGCAAGATTAAATGTTGCCAATGGATGTGGTACGCCAATGGCAGATAAAGAGTTTGAGAGATTTAAAAATCTTAATGATGGAAAACCAGTATTAAACTCTTTTTATTATCACTATGCAAGAATTATCGAGATAATTTATGGTATTGAAAGAATAGAGGAACTTTTAAAGGAACCAGAGACACTTAGTGATAATATTCGATCTCATGCAAGTATTAATAGAGATAAAGGTGTAGGATGTTCTGAAGCTCCAAGAGGGACATTGTTTCATGATTATGAAGTTACAAATGATGGAATTATTACAGGGGTAAATCTTATTATTGCTACAGGGAATAATAACCTTGCAATGAATGCAGGGGTGAAACAAGTAGCACAAGCTTTTGTAGATGGAAACAATATCACAGATGGTGCATTAAACAGAGTAGAAGCAGTGATTCGATGTTTTGATCCATGTTTAAGTTGTTCTACTCATGCTACTGGAATTGTAACATCACGAATAGAGGTACGAGATCACAATAAACAAATTGTAGATGTGATACATAGGAGTTAATATATTGAGAAGAGTGATTGTTGGTTTTGGGAATGATTTAAGAGGGGAAGATGGTTTTGGTATTGAAGTTGTAAAACAGCTACAAAAATACCCTCTAAAAAATACAAAACTGATAAGGACTTTTCAACTCACTCCTGAGCTAGCTTTGGAGTTACAAGAATTTGATGAAATAATATTTGTTGATGCAGCTCATAGCGATACTAATCATTATACATTAGCTTGTAATCTAGAAAAAACAAATCAAAATACTATTTCTCATCATATTAGTATTGAGATGATACTTTCTATATTAAATAGTTTATATGATAGTTTTCCAATATTTCAAGTCTATTCGATGTTAACAAATAGCTATGATATAGTAAAAAATCAAGAAAAATATAATGAAAATATAATAAAAACTGTAAAATATATTAAAAATTTATAATATAAGACATTTTTAAGACTATTTAATGCTATAATGACGCTCATTAATTTTAAAAAGGAAAAAAATGAATAAAACAGAATTAATTGAAGCTATTGCTTCAAAATCAGGGTTAACAAAAAAAGATGCTGGTCTTGCACTTGATGCAACATTAGTAAGTATAACAGATGCACTTGTAAAAGGTGATAGTGTTCAACTTATTGGTTTTGGTACATTTAGTACTTCAAAAAGAGCTGCTAGAGAAGGTAGAAATCCATCAACTGGAGCAACAATGAAAATTGCTGCATCTACTGTAGCAAAATTTAAAGTTGGTGCTAAATTAAAAGAAGCAGTTAAATAGTTTTATCTCTTTTAATTAAAAAGCCTCTTCACTTTGAAGAGGCTTTTTTTATGCTAAAATTTTACAAGGTTGGTAATATTTAATTTACTGTTGCAATTATTTTCTCACTACCATCTAAAAAATAAGTATAATAGAGAATATAAATATAATTCTTTTCATAGGTTAATCACCTTGTTTATATAAGAGTATGATAACATTATTTTGTTAACATAAAGAAAAAACACGATACAATCAGCTAATGAAAAAATTATTATTAACTATTTTATCTCTTGTATCCATTTTTATATTTATTAATTACAATTATTATCAAAAAAAAATAGAAGAAAAAAATATTGAAATTTATAAAACTCACACCACAAAAGTAAAAAATATTTTTAGAGAACTTGTTTTACAAAAGCAAGGGAAAACATCAGCAATTACTTATATATTAAGCCAAGATAAAAATGTCATTGAAGCTTTGTTGAAAAATGACAAGTCTACTATTGATTATACTGATACAATTAAAGGGATTGAACAGTATGATAAGTATAAAAACTTATGGATTCAGATTATAGATAAAGATGGATATAGTTTTTATAGAAGTTGGACAAAAAAGGTTGGGGATAGTGTCTCATCAATACGAGATGATGTAGCCTCAATGATCAAAAAACCAAGAGCTATGAATCAGGTTAGTACTGGTAGATTTGATATGACATTCAAAACAATTCTCCCTTTGTATCATAATAAAAAGTTTGTTGGTATGATAGAAGCGATATCTCATTTTAATTCAATAGCACAAGAGTTGAAACTGATGGGAATTGAAAGTATTATGTTAGTGGACCAAAGTTATAAGGAAAGATTTATTAATCCTTTAACTGGATTATTTATTGATGATTATTATGTAGTTAATGAAAATGCATCACAACAATTAATGAATGATATTAAAGATAAAGGTATAGAAAAGTTTATTTACAATAAGGAATACTTTATATTTAACAAATACTTTATAGTTACTGATCAAATTAGAAATATAAAAAATAAACCTATGGGATATTTTATATTTTTTAGTAAAGTAGAAGATATTGATATGTCCAAAGTTCATCAGTTTAAAACTACATATTTTCAGCTATTAAGTATATTTGGAATTGTTACTACATTATTATTATTGCTTTATATAAATAGAAAGTTTGTAAAAGCTTTAAATCAAGAAGTACAACAAAAAACTAGAAAAATTAGTAAACAAAAAGAGTACTTAAAGTCACTACTTCAAATATATGACAAAAATGTTATTTTTTCAAAAACAGATCCAAAAGGTTTTATTACTCATGTAAGTGAAGCTTTTTGTAAAATAAGTGGATATACAAAAGAAGAACTTATAGGGCAAAATCATAATATTATTAGACATCCAGATATGCCAAAAGAGACATTTAGATATTTATGGGAAGAGTTAAAAAAAGGAAATAAAGTAAATATAGAGGTTAAAAACCTTAAAAAAGATGGTGGTTACTATTGGGTTGAAGCAGAGATAGAACCAGAATATGATAAAAAAGGTGTATTAGTAGGCTACAATGCAGTAAGGGAAAATATTACAGCGAATAAAGATATTGAGGCTATTCAAAAAGAGATAATTTTTACTATGGGATCTATTGGAGAGAGTCGAAGTAAAGAAACTGGAAATCATGTACGAAGAGTTGCAGAGTATTCATATCTATTTGCAAGATTATCAGAACTTGATGAAAATGATTGTGAAATTTTAAAACAGGCAAGTCCAATGCATGATATAGGAAAAGTGGCAATTCCAGATTCTATACTTAATAAGGCTGGGAGTTTAGATGATGATGAGATGTTTATTATGAAAACTCATGTTGAAAAAGGCTATGAGATGTTAAAAACATCAGACAGACCACTTCTTAAAACAGCAGCAATTGTAGCCTTAGAACACCACGAAAGATGGGATGGAAAAGGCTACCCAAATGCTCTTAAAGCCCAAGAGATAAGTATTTATGGAAGAATAACAGCTATGGCAGATGTATTTGATGCTTTAGGGAGTGATAGATGCTATAAAAAAGCATGGAGTGATGATGAAATTTTTCAATATTTTAAAGATGAAAAAGAGAAACATTTTGATCCAAAACTAGTAGAGTTGTTTTTTGATAATTTAGAATTGTTTTTAGAAATAAGAGAGCGATATAAAGATAAATTTTAGTTTATAAATTCTTCAGAAATAGTTTCACCAAAATCCCAAAATAATTTGTTGATAATTTTTTTATCTTTTATTTTATTTTCAAACTCTTCAAAATCATTATTAAATCTTTCTATATAGTTAAATATATCTCTTAGTAAAAACTCTTTTTCTGTATGGTATTTTTTATTTTTAAAAGCAGCTTTTATTATAGTTTCATCAAATAGATCGGTTTTTTGAAGTATAGTTATATCAAATTGCACAGCATTTGTAATATACTCTAAATCACCATGAAACTTTTCACATAAGTTATCAAAACATCCAAGTTTACTTACAAATCTTTTATCACTTAAAAGGTCTCTATCAATGTATTGTAATATTTTTTGTTTCATATCATGATCAAAAGTGTAGTTCATAATATCAATGATAAAATATTTATTTCGTCTTAAGTTTTGCGCATAGCGTAAATTTTCTATATTTCGTGTAGTTGCCATAAGAGCTATTTCATGATCAAGTTGGTAAATCTCTGGCATATGTTGTAATATTGCTGGTCTAAACTTTGATGGGTCATCTAAGTTTTCCTCTTTTGAGGCTGCAAGCAGTGCTAAGTCTCTACTAGCTTGTAAATTTTTATCTAGATAGATATAGGTTCTATTATATTTTGCTATGGCATCCCTCGCAAATTCAAAATCACTTAAAAGCTCTTTATTGATATTATTTAAGATATCATCACCCATACCATTATTTATATGGTGATTCCACATATCTTTTTTTGCTTCATTTTTAGATGAGATACTATGAGATGTAACCCCTAAGAGTCGTATCATAATATGTTTGTTTGAGTAGTAGTCATAAGGGATAGCTTGTAGTAAGAGTTTTTTCTCTTGCCAATACTTAACATTATCAAATATATTATCGATTATTTTTGTCAAGAATCCCCTTTGATTGTAATTATATTATATCTCTAAATGATAACATAAAAGTTACAAAATAAAAATTAATATTAGTATATATCTCCAATTTTTTCTATTAAAATATCATTGTGATTTACAAATCTATCACATTTCATCCCACCAATATCAAAACAAATTTGTTGCCATAGTTTTGTATGACCACCATTTTCTTTGTCAAATTTACCAAAATAAAACATAAGTGTATGAGCATATTCATGGGGTAAAACATATTCTATCATGTAGTTTTCATTTTCTTGAAATCTTTTTTTATTAAGTTGAATTTTTATAATACCTTGTTGATAACTCGCTAATCCATAAAGATTATTTGGTAGTTTATCAGATATGATAATTGGGATATTATAGTTTATATTATATTTTTGTTTTATAGTTTGTCTTATTACATTGTTTTTATTTTCTAATTTAGAAAGAATCTCTTGAGATAATGGATTGTTTTTGAATTGTTGATCTTGATACACTAAATAAAAAAATAAAATTGAGGAGACTATAGTTATAAGAAGAAATATTTTAAAAATTTTATTCATGGTAGAGAAATTGTATCTAAGTTATTTTAATACAATTTTAAACTCCATTCTTACTAGCTTAATCTATTGTTCAGTTTTATTTAAGATTAAAGACACGACGCAGTCTTGATTTATAAAATAGCTTTAGAAGTTTAGTGCTTTTTATTTGTCTTAGTACTAGATATGCCTTAACTGTCTGGCTATTTATCTTTAAGTCGTGCGTAATTTTTTTATTAATCTTAAATAAAACTGAACAATAGATTGAGCCATATTGTTACTTAAAGTTACAAAAATGGATTTAGTGGATAAATTTTATAGCCTATTTAATATTATACATATTTTTGACATATCTTTTTTTTACAATTAAAGTATCGAAATATTTAAGGAGATAAAATGAGATTAGTTAAAGGGATGGTTGTATCTGCATTGTTAGCTACAGTGGGATTTTCAGCGGAGTATACTTTAAAGTTTAGTCATGTAGTTAGTGTTAATACACCAAAAGGGCAAGCAGCAGACTTCTTTGAAAAAAGGTTAGAAGAGTTAAGTGGTGGAAGAATTGATGTACAGGTGTATCCATCTTCTCAGCTCTATAAAGATAGTGCAGCATTAAAAGCACTTAGAATGAATTCTGTTCAAATGGCAGCGCCAAGTTTCTCAAAGTTTGGAAAACTAGTACCACAGTTAGCATTGTTTGACTTACCATTTTTATTTAAAGATATGGATCATTTACATAGAGTTCAAGATGGTGCAGTTGGTCAAAAACTAAAAGATATGGTAGATGCAAAAGGTTTTATTGCACTAGATTTTTGGGATAATGCTTTTAAACAATTTTCAACATCAAAAGATACACCAATTTTGATGCCAAGTGATGCAGCTGGACAAAAATTTAGAATTATGAGTTCAAAAGTTCTTGAAGAGCAGTTTTTAGCTGTTGATGCAAATCCTCAAATGATGCCATTTAGTGAAGTTTATTCAGGGTTGCAACAAGGAGTTATTGATGCAGCAGAAAATCCAATATCAAATATCTATACTAAAAAATTTCATGAAGTACAAAAACATATTACTTTATCAAATCATGGTTATTTAGGATATCTAGTAGTTATGTCTAAAAAATTCTGGAAATCACTTCCTAAAGATTTACAAGCAAATGTAAAACAAGCTATGAAAGAAGCTACAGCCAAAGAGAGAGAATTAGCACAAAAGTTAGATGAAGAGCAATTACAACTTATAAAAGAATATGGAGAAAAAACAGGAAAAGTTCAAGTACATACTATGAATGCAGAACAAACAAAAGCTTGGAAAGAAGCTGTGAGTCCAATCTACTCTAAATTTTATGATAATAAAAAAATTGGAAAAGATTTAATCAATGGTGCAATAAACACAAAATAATAGTATTATGTTTAGTATTATAGATAAAATTATAAGTTTTATAAATCGTTACATCGCTGCACTAGGAATTAGTGGTGGTGTAGCATTGGCTTTTGGAAATGTAGTAGCTAGATATGGTTTTGATAGCTCTTTAACTTGGGCTAGTGAGCTTACTGTGTATCTCTTTTTGTGGAGTGTCTTTTTTGGTGCAGCGTATTGTTTTAAACAAGATGCTCATATTTCTATTAATATAGTATTAGAAAAGGTATCTCCTGATACTGCTAAAATGTTAATGTTAATTTCCCATACAATCACTTTTATATTTTTATTTGCTGTAGCTTATTATGGATATAAATATGTGATGTTTGTACATGAGCTTGAAGAGATGTCAGTGGATTTAGAGATAGCAATGTGGATAGTGTATTTAGTAATTCCGGTATCATTTTTCTTTGCAGCCTATAGAGTAGGAGAGAAGATAGTTGAAATTATTAAAACACCTGCAAAAGATGTTTTAAAACAAAGTGAAGCAGAGATGATACTAGAACAGATGAGTGAAGGTGAGAATGAGAAACTTCTTAAAGAAGTAGAGAGAAAAACAGGTGGTATGTTATGAGTATAGCAGTATTATTTGGAATATTTTTCTTTTTATTAGTTATAGGTTCACCTATTGCTATTGCCTTAGGAGCTTCAACATTTGCTACATTAGTATTTTTTACAGATATAAATCCTATTGAAGTAAGTGCCATGATGTTTGAAAAAATCGAACATTATTCACTTATGGCAATCCCTATGTTTATCCTTGCTGGTCAACTATTAAGTAAAGGGAGTAGTGCTCAAAGAATTATTGAGTTTGCAAAATCAATAGTTGGGCATCTTCCTGGTGGACTACCAATAGCTGCAATTTTTGCAAGTATTATTTTTGCGGCAGTTTCAGGAAGTTCTCCTGCTACTGTTGTTGCTATTGGATCTATTATGTTTGGGGCTATCCAAGAAGCTGGATATCCTAAAAAATATGCGATAGGTACTATAGCAACAGCAGGAAGTTTAGGTATTTTAATCCCACCATCTATTGTGATGATTGTGTATGGTGTAACAGCAGAGGTGAGTATCGGTAAACTTTTTATGGCGGGTGTTGTACCTGGAATCATGATAGGTATAATGATGATGATAGTTACTTATATTGGTGCAAAAAGATTAGGCTTTGATAGAACTGAACCGGAAACATTTAAAACAAGAGTTAAAAAAATGGGGAATGCTTCTTGGGCATTAATGACTATAGTTATAGTTATTGGTGGTATTTATGGTGGTATTTTTACACCAACAGAGGCAGCAGCTGTTGCAGCAGTTTGGGCATTTTTTGTATCAATGTTTATCTATAAAGATATTAAATGGTCAAATGTTTTTACTATTTTTTTAGAGTCAGCAAAAACATCTGCTATGATTATGTTTATTATTGCAAATGCAATGTTATTTGCACATTTTTTAACCTTAGAAAATGTACCTCAAATGATAACAAACAATTTAATGGAATGGAATGTAGATGCACTTATGTTCTTAATATTGGTAAATATTTTACTAATAGTTGCTGGGAATTTTATGGAACCAAGCGCCATTATTATGATTATGGTACCGTTGCTATTTCCAGTTGCAGTTGCATTAGGTATTGATCCAATCCATTTTGGAATTATTATCGTTGTAAATATGGAGTTAGGGATGATATCCCCACCTGTGGGACTGAACCTCTTTGTAACCAGTGGTATAACGGGTACTAGTCTCAAAGATGTAGTTGTTTACTCACTGCCTTGGTCTATGACTATTTTATTTGGATTGTTACTTGTAACATATATACCACAAATAAGTCTATGGCTTCCGAACTTGATGTATGGGGGATAATTCCTCTATACCTCAAAACTTATTATAAAACAGGTTCCACTTTTACTACTTTGAACACTAAGTTCACCACCCATGTTTTGTTCAATAATTAACTTTGACATATATAAACCTATGCCTGTACCATCAGATTCCTCTTTTGTTGTGAAATATGGTTCAAATATTTTATCTATAATTTTAGGTGATATTCCATGTGCATTGTCACAAATTTTTAGATATATTTTATTAGTTTTATAAAGATTTATTTTTATTTGTGGATTTGGAATATTATCGTATAGAAGAGCATCTTTTGCATTGGTTACTATATTAAGTACCACTTGCTCAAATTCATTTTGATAATTATTTATAGATATAGTTTCATCCATATTTTTTATGAGTATTATTTGATGTTCGCTTAACATTGAAGATGTGATATCTGTCACCCTTTTACAAGACTCAATTAAATAAAACTTCTCTTTAGTTTTATCTGGTTTAAAAAATGTTCTAAAATCATCTATAGTATTTGACATATAATCAAGAAGATTTTCTATCTCTTGAGTTTTCTTATCTAACATTGTTTTAGTGAGTTTCTCTAAATCATAGTGAAGTTTTATATTAAGTATGATTGCATTGAGTTCACTTATAGGTTGTCTCCATTGATGGGCAATTAAACTTATCATCTCTCCCATTGCAATAAATTTTGATTTTTGCATTAAAATTTGTTCTTGTTCTTTGTTTTTTTCAACTGCTTTTTTTATTTTAATATCAAGTGTACGGTTAAGATTTGCAAGTGCTTTTGTTTTTGATTTTACACTTTTATCTTTTTGTGTTATGATAGATTGTACTTTTTTCCCAATAATATAAGCAAAGATAATAGCAATGATACTAAAGAATAAAAAGAAAAATAAATTTTGTTTAATCTGCTTTTCTATTTGTGATGTTAAGAGTTTTTTTTCTTTATTAACATCTTTTTGAATATCATCAAGATAAATACCTTTTGCTATAATCCAATTAAGTGGTTCATAGTAATAAAAATATGATATTTTATTTATAATTTTTGTATCGCTTTTTTTATAACTATATTGGACAAATGATTCTCCACTTTTGTTAATATCGTCTAAAAACTTTTTTCTAAATGCAAAACCGTTAGGATCTTTATAGTTTGCAGATAAAAAGTTTCCAACTAAATCTGTTCTATTGGGATTTATCTCCATTCTTGCAAATTTATCACCACCGTTTTTATTGATAAGACTATATACAAAGATATAACTGTTTTTTTCAATATCAAAAGGGAGCATCTTAATCCATTT
>Ga0193964_1000797_pt1 | contig 14771 bp, 12 predicted proteins | sample FB_7_MG_FD_140323 | JGI IMG/M metagenome (GOLD analysis project Ga0193964, IMG submission 140323) | Microbial mat bacterial communities from the Broadkill River, Lewes, Delaware, United States - FB_7_MG | ecosystem: Environmental > Aquatic > Freshwater > River > Microbial mats | place: USA... | reverse complement strand
CATTATTAAAGTTAATTTAGAATAAATTTTATTCTCTTTTGAGATATCTAAAAAATGGATAGGAACAATATAATCATCTTCTCCACTTTGAATTCTCATGAGTGCTTCATATTTTATTATTTCCATTGTTTTACAATCAACAATAGGTTGAAAAAGTGGCACTATGTTGTCATCTTCTATAGCTCTCATAAGTCTTTGTGTCCAACTTAATCTATTTTCATACTCTTTTAATGTTCTCATATCTTCAGTGTAAGTGAGGAAATGTTTTTTGTTTTTTTTAGCAAGTTTAAGTGCCATATCAGCATTTGGTAGTAAAAGAGTAGATCCATGAGAAATACCAATGGTAAGATTGATAAAAATAGTTTTTTCTTCTGATATTCTAAATTCATATTTACCAAGATGACTTATGATATAAGAAGCAATATTCTCAAACTCTTCTAAATCTATTGTTCCATGAGATATTACACCAAATTCATCTGCATGCATTTTGTATAAAATTGTAGTTGTAGGGAGAAGTTCTTTAAATTTGTTTTTGTATTCTAAAAGTATTTTATCCCCAATTTCATCACCATAAAGATTGTTTATCTGTTCAAATTTATCTATATTGATTATCATAAATAATAGATCTTTTGTATCATCTAAATCTTCTAGTAAAGCTCTTCTATTTTTTAAACCTGTTAAATGGTCATAATAAAATTGATGCTCTATTGAATCAAGCATTTCATTAAAAATAACTTGCATAGATTGTATCTCATTGATATCATGATTGACAAATACTCTTTGTTTGATATCAGTACTTTTTTTGATTATATTTGCTGTTTTGATAAAGTTATTAATAGGGGCAAGGAGATATTTATTAAAATTTAAAAATAGCAATATAAAAATTACTATTGAAAAACAAACTATAAAAATTAAAAATAGATTAATCATATCATTAAGCGAGATTTTCAAATCAGTTATTGGATAGTTTATATTTATAACACCTAAAACATCACCAGGAACGGCGTTTGTGTGGCAAGATTTACATTTGTCATTAGCAATTACTGGAAAATAATATTTAATAATATCAGAATTAACTATATCTAAATTTTCTTCCCCTTTAAAAGTATTTTTAACCCGTTCATTTGTTGTTCTTACTAGTTTGTCATTTTCAATATCTCCAAAAACTTTAGCAACTTTTTCACCTCTGTAGACATGAATTTCAAGATTTTTATCTACTTTATTAAGTCTATGAATAATCTCTTGAATATCATCTTTATTCCACCCTTTTTGCATGGCAGAATACATTGATTCAAATACTAATCTACTTGTTTTTTTAGCATCTACTTTTGCAAGATTTACAATAACATCTCTTTTGATATATTCAGTATATGCAAATGCCAGTCCCAAAGTTAGTAATAAAATGACAATAATCATTCTCGCTGTAATTTGATTGTATGTTTTATTCTTTTTAGACATATATAAATCTTTCGTGGTAAAGTGTTATAAAATATTCTACTACAATAATCATTAAGTCTATCCTTGAAAATAAATATAGATTACTTAATAAACTTTTTAGAAGATTTCAAATATTCCTAATGGAGCTAAATTTACAATAAAAGATATTGTCAATTATTATTTGTTGCAAGAGGTAATGTTATAAGAAATTCAGAACCAGTATAGTTGGTTTTATTGTATCTATACTTCACATTAGTAGCTTTAATTGTTCCATCCATACCTTCAACTATGAGTTTATATGTCATATGAAGCCCAAGTCCCGTACCTTGACCTTGATGTTTTGTAGTAAAATATGGTTCAAATATTTTTGGTAATACATCTAATGGGATACCGCCACCGTTATCTTTTATTGTGATAATAGCATTATTATTTTTTACTGATGTTGATATGAAAATATATTTATCTTGAATCTTTTTTTCTTGAAAAGCATCTTTGGAATTGTTGAATATATTTATAAAAGATTGCGTTAAAGCATGTTCATATCCAGTAATGAGAATATCTTTTTGAAAATCTAAAATTACTTTTATATTATGATTTTTCGTAGAACCTTCAATCAAATGTAAAAAACTATCTATTTCATTTTGTAGCATAAAAGTAGTTTTATTATGTTCATTTTTTATAAAATTTCTAAAATCATCAATTGTTTTTGAAAGATATTGGGCATTAGTATTAATAAGTTCACATGTTGTATCAAAGTCTTCATCTGTTAATTGACCATACTTTTTTTGAAACTTCATCCCTGTTGCACTCGTAGATATAATCGATAATGGTTGTCTCCATTGATGGGCAATATTTCCTATCATTTCACCCATTGAAGCTAGTTTATCTTGTTGTTGAATTACTTCCATCTGTTTCATATTTTCATGTGTTTTTGATAAAACATCATTCTTGAGTTTTTTTGTATATTCTCTATTTAATAGTATAAAAAACAATAACACCATGACAATAATAATACTCATCCACTTAAAAATAAAATTTCTACTTGTAGTATTTATTTCACTTAAATCAATTTTATTTAAATCTTTAAAAAGAAAGATGTAGCCTAAATTTTTATTTTGAGTATTATTTAAATGGTAAATTGTTAAAAAATAATTTTCTATAAATCGATAATTTTTCGTTGTTTTTATAATTTCTTCAATATTGTGCTTTTTTAATAATTCTAATATTTTTTTATCAGCATCTATATTTGCAACATAATAGTCTTCAATAAACATTTTTGTAAAAGGAAATTTTAATTGCTTTTTATATGATTTATCTGCTAGGATAATAGGGATTGAGTTTTCTTTTTCTAATTTATTTGCTATAGAATTTAATTTTGTAATGACCTCAAAAATTCCTAAGAATTGTTTATCTTTATAAATTGGTACTTGGGCTTTTATAGTTATGTCAAATTTGCCTACACTTATAGTTTGTGTGATTTTTGGTTTTTTTAAAAACTTGACAACATCTTTTCTAAAACCTAAAACACTTTCACCTTTTTGCTTTGACCAACTTTTTATAAAACTAATACCATCACTTTTGATAATATGTAACCACACATATTTTAAAGAGGAATCAGTTGCATACATTTTTGAGATATCCTCAAGTGAGAGCAAAGTGTAATCATTTTTTATTAAAGCATTTTGTACAAGGGTATCTTTTGATAATGCTAAAGCAAGTATAAGAGTTGTTTCTTGTTTTTGTTCAAGTAATGTTTGAGTTTCTTGTTGTATTTGAGTTGCAATGTTAAGGTATTTTTCATCCATTAATTTTTCAACTTTTGAATTTGAAAATACATTTAAAAAAATAAATAATAAAATTATTATGAAAAAATAATAAAAGATAAATTGTTTTTTCATAAGGGGCTCCAAATATATAAGAAATAAAATTTATAAGATAATTAATTGTATCAAAATTACCCAAAATAAAAAGAAATTTAGAATAAAAACTATTTTTTATTCTAATACTAGAATACAATAATTTACAAATGTTAGTGAAGATAGAGACTTTTTTAAGACTAATTTATTATATAATGCTCACCTTTAAAAGGTGAATAATGATAAAAAATATTAACTTTATGATAGTTCCTAAAAAGCTACATAGTTTATTATTGAAGAATGTAAATATTGTTATTATAGATGTACGAACTCCAGAAGAGTATCTAAAAGGGCATATAGATGGTGCCATTAATATCCCAGAAATATTTACATATTTACCAAATGGATTAACCACCCTAGAAGAGAAAAAAGATTTTGTAGATTTTTTTGAAAATGTTTTTTCTAATGTAGGCATTTCAAAAGATGAAATAGTTGTTTTTTATGAGGATAAATTTACTTTAAAGTCACCACGAGGGCTTACAATACTAAAATACTTAGGTTATGATGAAAATAAAATAAAAGTATTAGATGGTGGTTATTACTCTTGGTGTAAAAATAATTTTAAAACTAGCACAGTAGTTTTTGAAAATGAGCAAAAACAATTTATAGCTTGCCCATTAGAGCAATTTTTTGTAGATTATGATGAGATGTTAAAACTTCTTGATGATAATAGCGTAGTTAAGTTGGATGTGAGAGATAAAGATGAATGGATAGGTATTAGTTCATCCCCTTATGGGATAGATTTTGCACCTAAAAAAGGACGGTTACCAAATACCACTTGGATAGAGTGGTATGATTTTATTACTGATAATATGTTAAGTGTAAAATCTTTAAAAAATATACAGTATGAATTGGATAAAAAAAATATCAAAATTACTGATAAAATAGTGTTGTATTGTTTTAAAGGAGCAAGACTTTCAAATAGTTATATTGCACTTAGAAAACTTGGATATGAAAATATTAGAATCTATTTTGCAGGTTGGAATGAATGGTGTAGAAAAAAAGATGCACCATCAATTAATGAGGTTCAAAATGATGATAATCCACTTCTTCAAGAAAATATCGCACTGAAAAAAAAGCTAGATGAATTATATTTAGAAAAAGTGAATTTAATAGATTTTCCAAAATATAATAAAGAACCAGTTTTTGCTTTCGATAGAGATGGTAATCTTTGTTCTTCAAATGAACCTAAAAAAGAGAAACTACCCTCTATTATAAGTTATAATCAATTATTTCAAGATGATACAATCACCGATATTTATAATATGATTGATAATAATATGGAAAAAAATACAATTGTAATCAATGACAATAAATACTACTCTTTACGATTAATAGGTTCAAAAGATGCTAATAAAATTTTAGTATATGGGTATGATATAACACAAATAAAGAAAAATGAACAACAGTTAAGAGAACAATCAAAACTTGCAGCTCTTGGGGAGATGATAGGAAATATTGCTCATCAATGGAGACAACCATTATCTGTTATATCAACAGCAGCAACAGGAATGAAGATACAAAAGGAGTTTAATCTTTTAAAAGATGAAGATTTTAACTCTGCTTGTGATATGATAGATGAATATGCTCAATATCTGTCAAAAACTATTGATGACTTTAGGGATTTTATAAAAGGTGATACAAAAAATGTTCGCTTTAATTTAAAAGAGGAGATAGAATCTTTTTTGAAATTAGTTGAGTCTGATATAAAAACATATCATATTGAGGTTATAAATAGTTGTGAAGATAATATTATAATCAATGGTCATCCAAATGAATTAAAACAATGTTTTATAAATATCTTTAATAATGCAAAAGATGCATTTTTACAAAATTCTCATCTTGAAGAGAGATATTTTTTTATAACACTAAAAAAAGACAAGAATCAGGTTACAATCTCCTTTTGTGACAATGCTGGCGGGATACCAAAGGATGTATTACCTAAAATATTTGAACCATATTTTACCACAAAACATAAATTTCAAGGTACAGGTCTTGGACTTCATATGACATATAGTTTAATTGTTGAGGGTATGAATGGAAATATTCTAGTGAATAATAAAAGCTTTACATACAAAGAGCAAAAATATAGTGGTGCAGAATTTACAATAACACTTCCTATTAATCAATTATAAATAAACTTATCAACTATATTTTTTAATATAAAGTTAAATAAATCTAAATATACTGAACATATAAAAAAAGGTAAAATAATATGATAGTAGAAATAGTATTTGCTGCAGGATGTTTTTGGGGAGTAGAGAAACATTTTGAATCGCAAGATGGTGTTATAGATGTAAAGTCAGGTTATACAGGTGGGAGTTACCCAAACCCTACATATAAAGATGTTTTAAAATATAGATGGGTCGAAGATGATAAAAAAATTATTAACCATACAGAAGCTGTAAAGGTAAAGTTTGATAATGAAAAAATAAGTGCCAATGAGCTTATTAAATCATTTTGGGAATTACATGATCCAACTACTAAAGATAAACAAGGTAATGATATAGGTAATAACTATAGAAGTGCTATTTTTTATACTAATGAAAATCAAAAAAATATTGCTTATAATACAAAAGCTATTTATCAAACACTCTTACAAGAACATGGGTTTGGAGATATCGTTACCCAGATTCAACCACTCAAGAAGTTTTATGATGCTGAGCAATATCACCAAGATTATTTAACTAAAAATCCAAATGGATATTGTCCTAATCATAGTACGGGTGTAAAGTTTGAAAAACAAAATGATGATAAAAAAAGAGATACAATTGTTCCAATAGGAGGTAAAGAGATAGTGGTAATTGAAGCTGAAGTATTTTGCCCCTATTGTGAAAAGTTTAAAGAAGAGGTAAGTAGCTCTTATAAAGGAACTTTACCTTTACGAACAGTATATAGTTCTCAACTAAAAGGTTTTGATATTAAGACAAAACTAGATGCAACACCAACTATACTTTTTATTGAAAATGGAAAAGAGATTTTTGCACATAGAGGTTTTTTAAATGAAGATGAGTTTTACAAAGCTTTGGGTGTTTTTAAATTAGGAAAAAACTCAGAAAGTTACAGTGTAGCATTTAACAAAGATACAGATAGTAGATTTTGTAAGCAATATGATATCTTTAAAAATACCCCTGATGGAGTTTTTGTGGATAAGCTCTCTGGAGATATACTTTTTGACACTAAAGATAGATTTAATTCAGGAACTGGATGGTTGAGTTTTTATAAAGCAGTGGATGGTTCAACTATAGAAAAAGAGGATAATAGTTATGGTATGAATAGAATTGAAGTATTAGCTAAAAAAAGTGGAATACATTTAGGACATGTATTTCCAAGAGATGATGGAAAAAGAAGATTTTGTATCAATGCTACAGTATTAGAATTTATCCCAAGGGAAAAATTAAAAAAGTAGACTTAGTAATTTTGAATAATTATTCCATAAGAAAAATAGGGTAGTCTTTCTAAAATATTATAAAAGGATATAAAATGTATACAATAAAAGTTGAAAAAGAGTGTGGTTGTTTTAAAAAAAGTGCTTATGAAAATAATATGAGTTTTGAGTCAAAAGATGATGCACTCATGCAAGCAAGTCTTATGCAAACACATATGAATACAAAATTTTGTGGGAAACATCACTTTGAAGTGTGTGAGGATGGAGATGATTTTTTCGTAAGTGTAAGTATGAGTGAGGAACCAAATAGTGGTTGTTGTGGAGGAGGGCACTGCTCTTAATCATAACTTTTGTATAATATAGTATATGGAAAATGAAGATATACTAAACGATACTAGAGAAAAATGTTACAGTTGCTATAGACCAAAAAGTAGTTGTATGTGTGAATATATTAATAAAATAGAGACAAATACAAAGTTTGTATTATTGATGCATCCAAAAGAGTTTAAAAAAACAAAAAATGGTACAGGGAGATTCACACATATCTCTTTACCTAACTCCTCTTTATTTATAGGAATTGATTTTAATAAACATCCTTTGATTAATGAGATGATTAACAACCTTAATAATAATTGTTTTGTCCTCTATCCAGGACTTTCTAGTATAAAACTCAATAGTGTAAATATACAAGAAGAAAATAAAACAAATATTATCTTTATTATAGATTCTACTTGGCCTTGTTCTAAAAAAATATTAGCCGTGAGTAAAAATATCAGCGGGTTACCAAAAATAAGTTTTGAGCATACAAAATCATCTGCATTTAAAATAAAAACACAGCCAAATCCTTATTGTCTCTCAACAATAGAATCAACACTTTGTGTTTTAGAACTTTTAAATCAACATAAAATAGAAAATATAGAAGATAAAAATTTTGAAAAGTTTTTAGAACCATTTACGCAAATGGTCGAGTATCAAGTAGAGTGTGCAACTAAGCCAGATAGAAAAGTACCCCGATTTCTAAGGAGAGAAAATTAAAGCTTTTATGAATTATTTAAAAAGAATATTTATTGGTATTATCATTTTAGCTGGATTACTTTATGGTTCATTATCCTTGTTTGCATATAAGGTGCAAGAAGATTATGAAAAACTGATACAAAGTAATAGATATACATTAGCCCCTTATCAAAAAGATCTGTACATAATGTGTATGCTCGATTATCATATAAACCCAAATGGAAAAGATATGCTACAAGAGTGTAACAAAGTATCAGGAATAGCAAATGAAAAACCACAAACTCCTTACTATGATTTTTATATAGAATATGTAAAAGATTTTGTAAAATAATTCTCTTCACAATCACTCCACAATTTGTTGTTAAGATTCTTCTATCTAAAACAAAGGAGAAATGATGAAAACAAAAATTATATTAGCTGCAGTTGTAGTAGGATTATTGGCTTCACAAGGAAATGCATCAGTTGTAAAAGGGCAAAAATTATTTAGTAAAAAACTCAAAAAACCTTGTGAGTTAACGGGTGCAAAAGTAGCAGGAAAACATACTCAAAATGAGTGGGAAAGTTTATATAATTCTGAAAAATTAGAGGATGAGATTAAAACTATTTGTCCAAAAGTTGAAGATTTAAATGATAAATATTTACCACATCTTTATGAATTTTTCTATGAATATGGTTCAGATTCTGGAAATGTACCATCTTGTTAAACCGACATCCCTAATTTAGGGATGAGGTTTTTTGTTCTAAAAGGATAGTTTTAAGCTCTTGAATCTCTGTTCTTAATTTTTTAATCTCAACTTTAGTGTGGTCTTCACTATGTTGTATCTCAGTTATAAGTGTTTCACTCTCACTATCTTTTATCTCATTCATAGCATCAACTACAATAGCAATGATGAGGTTTATCATAATAAAAGTTACTATAAAAATAAAAGGGACAAAAAATATCCAAGCATGAGGATGTACTTCCATAATAGGTCGTACAATTCCCATAGACCAAGACTCTAAGGTCATAATTTGAAAGAGTGTATAAAAAGACTCCCCTAAGCTTCCAAACCATTGAGGAAAAGATTCACTATAGAGTTGTGTAGCCATAATAGCAAAGATATAAAAAAGTAAAGTTAATAATCCAGCAATAGAAGCCATGCCAGGTATAACACTTACAAGTGCTAAAACAATTTTCCTCATTTGCGGTACAACAGTTACAAGTCTAAAAAGTCTCAGTACTCGTAAGATTCGCAATATCTCAAAACCAGCACTAGAAGGTACCAAGGAAATAGCTACAATAAAGAAGTCAAACAAACTCCACCCATCTTTAAAAAATGGTAATCTATGTACATAAATTCGCATAGCAATCTCAATAGTAAATATGGTGATAACAACCTTATCAAAGATATGTATAAACCCACCAATTGAGTTCATTATCTCTTTAGAAGTTTCCATCCCCATAGTAATACCATTGAGTATAATAATTGCTACAATGAAGTTTTGAAATAGACTACTTTCTACAATGTTTTTAGTTTTCTCATACATGTAATTTTCTCTTATTAATTTAAATTTTTTGGAAGTTTAGCATAAAATAAATTAAGTGGAAAGTTATAAAATAGAATTAAGTTTTTTTAATTATTTTGAAATAAATTTTTATGAAAATATTATAGAATGGGAGGGTAGAAATTAGATGATTTAATCTAATTTCAATACAGCCATGAAAGCTTCTTGAGGTACATTTACCTTTCCAATAGATTTCATTCTTTTCTTCCCAGCTTTTTGTTTATCAAGTAGTTTTCTCTTTCTTGATATATCTCCACCGTAACATTTAGCAGTAACATTTTTTCCTGTTGATTTTACAGTTTCACGAGCAATAATATCTTTTCCAATACTTGCTTGTATAGCTACCTCAAAAAGTTGTCTAGGGATTAGCTCTTTAAGTTGTTTTACGAAAACTCTCCCTCTTGCTTGAGCTTTCTCTTCAGGGACAATAATGCTTAGTGCATCAACTGGCTCTCCTGCAACTAAAACATCTAGTTTTTTAAGATTTCCTGGTCTAAAACCTGTGATCTCATAATCAAAACTTGCATACCCTTTTGTAGTAGATTTTAGTTTATCATAAAAGTCCATTACAATTTCATTCATAGGGATATCGTACTCTAGAAGAACTCTTTTATTGATATAGTCCATCTTCTTTTGAATACCTCTTCTGTTGTTAAGAAGTGTTATAACATTTCCTAAAAACTCATCAGGTACTAAAACAGTTGCTTTTACATAAGGTTCAAAAATAGTTTCAATATGATTTACAGGAGGAAGCTCATAAGGATTTTGAATCATTAGTTCCTCTCCACTAGTGGTTAGAACTTTGTATACAACTGTTGGAGCTGTTGCAATTAGATCAAGATTGAACTCTCTTTCTAGTCTTTCTTTTATTACTTCCATGTGAAGCATTCCCAAAAATCCAGTTCTAAATCCACTTCCAAGTGCTGCTGAACTTTCAGGCTCAAAACTAATAGAACTATCATTTAATTGAAGTCTTTCTAGTGCATCTCTTAAGTCTTCAAATTTATCTGTATCTATTGGGTAAAGTCCCGCAAAAACAAATGGTTTAGCAGGTTCAAATCCATCGATGATTTCAGCTGTTGGATTCTTTGCATCAGTCATAGTATCACCTACTACAACACTTTCTGTTGTTTTTATCCCAAGTACAACAATACCAATTTCACCTGTTTGTATCTCGTTTGTATTTTGTCTTTTTAAAGGATGTGGATACATTAAATCAAGAACTTTATGCTCAACTTTTGTATTCATCATTCTAAGCATTTGCCCTTTTTTGATACTCCCATCATAAACTCGAACCAATGCCAAAGCACCTAGATAGTTATCGAACCAACTATCATAGATAAGAGCCTTTGTAGGAGCGTTTTCATCGCCACTAGGAGGTGGAATAGTATCTACGATTGCATCTATTAAATCTTTTACTCCAACACCTGTTTTAGCTGATATTAGATTATGTGCTGTACAATCAAGTCCTATAGCATCTTCAGTCTCTTCTAGCACACGCAAAGGATCAGCAGATGGTAAATCAATTTTATTTACTACAGGCATTAAGGTAAGATCATTTTCCATTGCAATATATACATTGGCAATCGTTTGTGCTTCAACACCTTGAGTAGCATCAATAATAAGTAAAGCACCCTCAGAAGAAGCTAAACTTCTACTTACCTCATAAGAAAAGTCAACATGACCTGGAGTGTCTATAAGATTGAGAACATAGTGCTCACCATCTTTGACATAATCTAATCTTACAGATTGTGCTTTGATAGTGATACCTCTTTCTTGTTCGATATCCATAGTATCCATCATTTGAGCACTAAGCTCTCTATCTGCTACAGCACCACACTCTTGTATAATTCTATCAGCTAATGTACTTTTCCCATGATCAATATGGGCAATAATACTAAAGTTTCTTATTTTGTCTTGCAATTTCTATCCTATTCTTTTCTAAATTAATTTACTTTTGTTTAGAGAGAGGATTGTATCTAAAAATTGCTTTTAATCTATTGTAAAGTAAAAACTAAAATCTATCTGCATCCTCAAAGATAGGCTTTGTTAATAAATTACCTTCTGTATCTAAAAATCCCCAGTTTTTACCACTTTTTACTTTGGCAAATCCATTGGAAAAATCATATGCATAATCATAAATAGGTTTTGCAACAAAATCACAATGAGTATCTAAAAACCCCCACTTGTTGTTTTGTTCAAATCTTTTTAATCCCTCTTGTTGTAAATAGATCATATCCATTTCTGGTGCGATTTTAAGCTCTAAGTTTTTGTTGATACATCCATATTTCCCAAATTTTTTCACAATAATAGAATTATAAACAAACTCCAAAGCTTCATCATAGATAGGTTTTACTACAACTTCAAAATTTTCATTAATTAAACCAAATTTATTATTAACTTCAATCTTTGCATATCCATTATAAAATCTTCCAATAGAATCATAAACAACTTTTAACAATAGTTTCCCATTTTTATTGATAATACCATACTTACCATCTATATTTTCAACAATCGCATAGGTTTTTCCCCATTGATTTTCGGTCCAGTGAATATTAAGATAATTAGGATGAGGATACTTTGATTGAGTACCTTCAAATCTATTGATTTTTTTATAAATAGGTTTGATTGAAACTTCACCGTTATCTTTTAACAACCCATCTTTCCCGTTAACTGTAATAACTGTTTCATCTGCATTTTTGACACTACATCCACTAAAAAGTACTATAAATAGTAGGGTAATTGTATATATAATTTTTCCCATAATTTTCCTTTTATTGTTCTTTTTTTACAATTTTAAAATCAACTCTTCTTGAAGCATCAAAATTTTCAGTTCCATCAGGATTCATAATAGGATTATCATAAGACATACCATAAGGTTTAAAAGTATTTTCAATCCACTCTTTACTTACTTCACTATTTTTTGATGCTTCATTTACTGCATAATCTCTTGTTTCATTTGCTCTTTTTTCAGATAATAGTTTATTTAATCTATATCTTTCATCATCAGTTTTTGCAAGAGAATACTCAGATGATGTATGCCCCTCTATTCTTATCTCTTGTATCTCACTTTTGTATTGTTCTATAATTTTTAAATATCGTGGGAAGAAGTCAGTTAGTATGTCTGTAAATCCAGGTTTAAGATCACTTTTATTTACTTGAAAAAGTGCAACAGGGTTGTTAAATCTAAAAAGTAGGTCATCTTTTGTAAGTTCTGCATTCCAAGATTCAAGGTCATTTTTAAATTCTTCCATTAAAGCATCATAAAGACCTACAAAACTAGGTACAACTTCTTCTATTATTACATTTTCCTCTTCTACTGGTGTTGGTATTACTGTTTCTGGTTCGGGTTCTTCAATTTTTTCCTCTTGAGGTTTACAATATGGATCTAAATTATCAGCTTGCAACATCTCAGAAATAAGAAGATTATTATTTTTTGAACTGTTGTGTAGAGGTGACATTTTGTGTTGATCAACAACATCTCTTTTTGCACCATTACATAGCAATAGTTTAGAAAGTTCAGTGTAGTTGTCTCTTGTTGAGTCTAAAAGAGGAGTGTCTTGATAGTTATCTACTGTATTAACATTTGCACCATTTTGAATCAAAAAGTTTGTTATATCATATTCTTGTAACCTTACTGCTATATGCAATGGGGTATATCCATAAATATCTTTTGTATCCAGTTGACTTTTTTGAGCTATTAAATATTGAACTTGTGGTAAATCTTTTGCTCTTACTGCATCATGTATTGCCATCTCATTTATAAAATCTTTTTTTAAAGAATCAGTTGTAGGGTTTGTTGTCTCGTTTGTAGCTGTACATCCTCCTAATATAAATGAAATCATTGTTAATGATATTAAGCTTTTTTTCATCTTCTTTCCTCTTTTGTTTAAATTTAATTTATCTTTCATGTAGTGATCCCTCTTTTATTTTTATTATTGGTTTTAAGAAAAAATCCATAATAGTTTTTTTCCCTGTTATAATATCTACACTTGCTACCATACCTGGAATAATAGGAAGTTTTTCACCATTTCTCTCAAGATAGTTTTTATCAGTCTTTACTGTCACCTGATAATAACTCTTATCATCTTTACTCTCTTTATCTTTTATACTATCAGCAGATATCTCAATTATTTTCCCCTCTAGTCCACCATAGATGGAAAAATCATAAGCAGTTATTTTTACAACAGCTTTTTGTGCAGGAGATATGAAGGCAATATCTTTTGGGTCAATTTTAGCTTCTATTAATAATATATCACTATCTGGTACTATCTCTATTAAATCAACACCAGATTTTACAACTCCCCCAATAGTATTAATATTGATCTGTTTTATGATCCCATTAACGGGTGAGCGAATAATAGTTTTTTCTAATTTGTCTGTTTCAGAAACTAATCTTGCATCAATTTTATTAAGTTCAGAAGTGACCTCTTGATACTCTTTATAACTGTTCGATCTAAAGCCTTTCACTTTTTCAAGAATTTTATTTTCTGCTTCAGAGATAGCTAATTTTGATCTAGGTAATGAGAGTACAGCAGAGTTTAAGTCTCCCTCAAGTGTATTATATTCTTTTTGTAAATTAAGGAGATCAATTTTAGATTTTGAACCTGATTTTACCATTCTTTCTATTGTTTGTAATTGTTGTTTTACAAGACTAACACTTTTTTTCAGTTGATTTACTTTTGATTCTATCTCTTTTTTTTCTTGTACTTTTTGTTCAAATTGTAATTCTAAGATTTTTAATGAACTTCTATATTCATCAATATTGTTATTATAGATTTGTGTTTCTATTGTAGTGTATTTTTTAACACCATCTAATTCTTTTGGAAAATCAATTTTAGGTTTCTCTTTTGATGGATTAAAATCTAGTTGTGTATTTAATCTAGATTGCTTTGCAATCAAAGCAACCCGTTGCTCTTTTGCTTCTTCTAGGGATGCTTGAAATCTAGTCGTATCTATTTTCATTAATGGTTGTTCTTTTACAACATGTTCTCCACTTTTAACAAGAATTTCAGATATAAGACCACCATCTAAGTTTTGAACTTTTTGTATTTTGTGAGACGGTATAACTTTTCCATCTCCTCTTGCCATCTCATCTACTTCAGCAATCATTGACCAAGCAATAAGTCCAACTATAATTACTACTACACTGGCAAATAAAATATCTATTTTTAGTTTTGGCTGATCATAAGCATGACCATATAAAGAGTTTACAAAACCTATATCTTTTTCTTTGTTTTCTAAATTCATTTTTGATCACCTTTAGGTTGTAATACTTTCTCTTTTGGACCATCTGCGACTACTTTACCACCTTCTATAACTATAACTCTATCCACTAGAGTTAATACAGACATTTTATGTGTTATCATTATAAGGGTTTGATTTTGAATAAGGTTTTTCATCTTCTTCATAAAAGCTTGTTCTGTTTGTCTGTCCATAGAGTTTGTTGGTTCATCAAGTATCATAATATT
>Ga0193964_1000794_pt1 | contig 14788 bp, 18 predicted proteins | sample FB_7_MG_FD_140323 | JGI IMG/M metagenome (GOLD analysis project Ga0193964, IMG submission 140323) | Microbial mat bacterial communities from the Broadkill River, Lewes, Delaware, United States - FB_7_MG | ecosystem: Environmental > Aquatic > Freshwater > River > Microbial mats | place: USA... | reverse complement strand
CCAAACAGTAAGGTGAAATTTCAACTTGATTGGTAACTAATTCTTCTTCAACATGCGAATTTAACATTTCAAATTGCTGTGGATTAAAATTAGAAACTCCAAAATTTTGAACTTTCCCTTGTTTTTTTAAATGTGAAAAAGCTTTAGCAACTTCTTCTGGATTAAAAAATGGTGAAGGACGATGCAATAACAGAACATCAATATAATCTGTTCTAAAGTTTTTTAAAGAATTTTCAACTGAGGAAACGATATGATTGAAGCTATAGTCGTACGATTTTAATTTTCTTGATGGAAATTTATCTGAAACTAATTTAATTCCACACTTTGTAATAATTTGAATATCATTTCGAATCCCTTTATCTAAATTAAGGGCATCTCCAAATAATTTTTCACAATTGTAATTCCCATAAATATCTGCATGATCAAAAGTTGTTATTCCTAAGTCAATGGATTGTTTGGTACGTTTTAGAAGCTCATTATTGGTTAAATTCCATTCTTGAAGCCTCCAATGTCCATGTACAATATTTGATACTTCTATAGTTGGAGAAAGCTTTACTTTATTCATGTTGATAATAGGTAATTTGTAAGAATATTATTATTTATAAAGGACAAATATAACTATTTAAGGTTGGTAGAATTTGCCCATGAACTAATAAATAATAATATTTTAACGAAGAAAAACTATTTTTCAAGTGTAAAAATAAATTTTGAACCTTTACCTAATTCTGATTCAACTTTTATAGTTCCTCCACTTTTTTCAACTATTTTTTTAACAGTTGCTAACCCTATTCCATTTCCTTTTTTTCCATATTTATCGTGTTCAGCAATAATTTCAAAAATTTGAAAAATCTTTTTTTGGTGATCTGGCGCTATTCCAGAACCATTATCCTGTACATAAAACTCATATAAAATTTCACACTCGGAAACACCAATTTTAATGTCGGTTTTATCTTTATCACTATATTTTATAGCATTTGCCACTAAGTTTATTAAAATTTGCTCAATTGCAGTTCTATTTAAATGAGCATTAGTAATTGAAGATTCCAAAACAAAGTTTATATCATTTTCATAGGTGAAAAGTTTTAGAATATCGTTTGTTACTTTTTTAATATTTATAGTTGTTTTTTCCTCTTTTAGAACCGATTCACTTCTACTGTATGCAAGTAAACCATCTATTAAGTTTTTAAGTTTTATTGATGAATTTTCAATAGTTTTCAATAATTTTTTACCGTGATCATCAATTTTTAAACCATATTTTTCTAAAAAAACATGTATTAAGCTTGAAATTCCAATTAAAGGAGATTTAAGGTCATGAGCAGCAACAAAAGCAAAGCGCTCTAATTCTTTATTTTTTTCTTCCAAAGTATTTAAAGCTTCCTCTAAAATCCTTTTTTTCTTTCTTAATTTAAATAAATTCATGACCTGTACTGAAAGAGCCCTCAATGATTTTATTTGACTTTGACTTAATAACCTGGGTTCGTTATCTATTACGCATAATGTTCCTAAAGGCATGCCTATTTCACTAATTAAAGGAACACCAGCATAAAAAATTACATTTGGATCACTTACAACTAAAGGATTGTCGTGAAATCGCTCATCTAATCTTGAATCTGGAACAATTAAAACATTTTCAGGATCATTAATGGCATGAGCACAAAAAGCCATTTCTTTTGGAGTTTCGGTTGCATCTAATCCATGATGAGATTTAAACCATTGTCGTTTATTATCAACCAAACTAATTAGCGAAATTGGAGTACCACATATTTCAGCTGCAATTTCCGTAAGATTATCATAGTCTGATTCTGAAAGAGAATCTAAAATATTGTATGAATTTAAATCTTTTAGGCGTTCTTTTTCCTTCGGAAATATCTTTGGTGCAATCATAGTCTTTCGGTTTTTTTAAATATACACAAATTTTTAAGATGTGGGTAGATTGCTGTGACCTATAAGTTTTAAGAAACTTAGACTTGTAAATTTTTTATAATGAGGTTATTAGTTTAGAAAAATCCGAAATACGCAAAAACAAGCCCAAAAAGTAGTACTAATGGAGCGAGATACTTATACAAATTATCATATTGAAACATAGGTTTAAAAAACACCATAGCTTTTGGAAAAGATAATATTAAAATTCCTTTTGCAAGTGCTATCCATCCTATAAGGGTAATTACAACAGTCCAGTTTTTTACCCAAATATTGTGAAATTCAATAATTAATAACCCACCAATAATGGCGTACAAACCACCTAAAATCATGTATCCTGCGTTGTCAAGTAGTTCTTCTATTCCTTTTTTATAGAATGAAGTATTGAATAACAATCCAACTCCAAATGATAAGTAGGCAATGGCAAGCATTTTTGCAATTAACACCGATGTTTCCATAGTAAAATGTTTTAAATTAAACTTTTACTCGAATTTAATGAATTTAAAAATGTGAATGTAAAAAGATTGAAAAAATATTATTGTGGATTTATTTTCTTCTTTTTTTTAATTTTTTGGGTCCGTACCATAACCAAAACCCTGTAATTGTAAATAATAATAGAGCCAACCCCATAACAGAAGTATATATTAGTTTGAAATGACCTTTAGAATTCCCAAAAAAGGAATCGATAATAGAGCCATCATGAATACTTTCAATAAAATCGGAATTACGTCTTTTTAACTGTAATAATTCTCCAGTGGAACCATCTAATTGAACTTCCCATAAGTGATCTTCAAATACAAATTTTACCATCCCTTTATTTTTTCGAATGTCAATTCGATTCAATTCGGTTGATATAGAAGGAGAAATAGAATCTTTTAGATTTAATATTGCTTTTTTATGAAGGCTATTAATAGAAAGCCAATTTTCTAAATTTGTAGAAATCCCTATTTGAGATTTAGGTAAAATAAGTCCGTTACTATTGTTTTTCCAACCTAAAAATATTCCTGAACCTGCCATTGCAAAAAAGAAAACAAATAAAACAGCCCCTAGAGCTCTGTGAACTTTCCTGAAGGAGCGTATTGTTTTGGCTTGTTTTTTTCTAGATTTGTTATAGGTCATAAACTTAAATTGAATTTTTTTATTCGGTCGTTTGTTCAATTACATTATTCAAATTCAATTTTTCTTTAGGGATAAAACCTTTCAAAATTAGTGCAATTCCAAATATCATTAATAAAACACCCATAGATCGTTTTACCTTATAGGTAACTTGGGGAGTCAATTTTTTCTTCAATTGTTTTGCTAGAAGAATTTTACCGATATCTGTTACAAGGTAACTTACAATAATAACTGTAAAGTAGTTAAATATTTTTGAAGGATTCATTTCTAAGTTAGAACCTACAACTACAATCATACCTAACCAAAAACCTAAAACCCCTACATTTATAAAATTTAGTAAAAACCCCTTAATAAATAATTTTAAGTAGTTGGTTTTCTCCGGAAGAATAACTAGAGATTCATCAACAATCGTTTTTTTCTGGCTTCTATCTAAATAGGTAATTAAACCATAAATTAATAAAATAATTCCACCAATATAAAAAAGCCTGGGATCATCTTTAATTTGTTCCAGTAAACTTTTACTACCATAATAGGCAATTAAAATAAATACGATATCACCTAAAACAACTCCAAGATCAAATGCAATTGCTGCTCTAGCTCCTTTGATAATACTTGTTTGAATAAGCATAAAAAAAACAGGACCAATCATAAAGGCTAGGAAAAAACCTATTAGTACTGCTTCTTTAATTTCGTTAAATGTCATAGTTGTTTAATAAAGCGTGAAAGTACTATATTTATTAAACATCATCAAAGTCAATAGTAATTTTTTCGGTTGTAGGATGCGCCTGACAAGTTAAGATTAAACCATCATTTATTTCTTCATCAGTTAATATTGAATTTTTATCCATTACAACACTTCCTTCAGTAACTTTAGCAATACAACTACTACAAATTCCGCCTTGACATGAATAAGGAGGATCTAAATCTTCATCTAAAGCGGCGGTAAGAATCATTTTCTTTTTAGACATTTCAAAGGTGGTTTCCTCATCATCTAAAATCACAGTAATTTCAGTTGAACCTTCTAAATTTTTTGCAGTAATAGCGCCTGAAGTATACGTGCTTGTGAATAATTCATAATGTATTTTACTGGCTAAAACACCATTTTCTTTTAAGGTGTCTGTAACAATATCAACCATTGGTTCTGGTCCGCATAAGTAGAAGCTATGAAATTGAGTGTTTTTATAATGATTTTTTAGAATAAGATTAACAACGGATTTATCTATTCTTCCCAAAATAGCATCACCTGTTAATTTTTGACTGAAAACATATTTCACATTAAAACGTTCAGGATATTTTTCAATTAAATGATCTAATTCATCTTTATAGATAATATCATCGTTAGTCTTATTTCCATAAACTAAAACAAAGGTGCTATGAGTTTCTTTCAATAAAACCGAATTAATCATAGACATAACCGGTGTAATTCCACTACCCGCAGCAAAAGCAGCATAATTTCTTTGATGTGAAGTTGCAGTTTGTAAAATAAATTTTCCTTCAGGAGGTGAAACTTCTATTACATCACCAACTTTTAACTTTTTAGTTGCGTAATTGGAAAAAAGTCCTTTTTCAACTTCTTTTATACCAACTCTTAAAATATTACTTTCGGGAGATGAAGAAATAGAATACGAACGTCTGATTTCTTTTCCTTCAATTGTAATTCTAATTGTTATGTATTGACCAGCAATAAATTTAAATTCTTCTTTTAATTCGGAAGGAATATCAAATACAACAGATATTGCATTTGGAGTTTCTTTAATAATTTCTTGAACAGTAAGCTTTTTAAATCTAGGCATTTTTTTAGTTATTTAGTAGACCACAAAAATAACAAACAAAAACTACTTTATGGAAAAATATATACCTAAGTTAATTATACATAAGAAAATTATGTATATATTTGAGATGAATCTATTGTTTTTAAAAAATTTATGGGCAATCAAAAATTATATAAAGGGTCATTGCAAACCATTATTTTGAAATTGTTAGAACAAAATGACAAAATGTATGGTTATGAAATCACACAAAAAGTAAAAGAACTAACAAAAGGAGAACTTAAAATTACCGAAGGAGCGCTGTACCCTGCACTACATAAATTGGAAGCTGATGGATTGTTAGATGTTGAGGTTGCAAAAGTTGATAATCGTTTACGTAAATATTACAAATTGACTGAAAACGGTACAAAGGAAACTGTTAGCAGATTGGCTGAAATGGAAGATTTTTTAAGAACCATGCAAACACTGGTAAATCCTAAATTTAGTTTAGAATAAATAATTTTTTATGAATAAGAAAATTACGCTTACAGATGAGCACATCCAACAGCTCTACAAATTTACACATCAACATTATGTGGAGCATTTTGATGTTCAAACTGAGTTGGTTGATCATTTAGCAAATGATATAGAACAAATTTGGAAAGAACAACCTAAACTTAGTTTTGAACAAGCTAGAGATATTTCATTTAAAAAGTTTGGTGTTTTTGGGTTTATGGATATGTATGAGGCGCGAAAAGGTGCATTGAATAAAAAATATTTTAAAATTTTAATGAAGTATGCAAAGGATTGGTTTAGACTACCAAAAATATTTTTAACGATATCTCTGTTTCTGTTTTTTTACTATGGATTAAAAAGTGTTTATTTTGATTATTTTTATTTTAGCTCTTTTACAATATTACTTGTTTTTGGTATTATAAAAGGAACTCTATTAATTAGGAAAATAAAAAAGAAACAACTTGTTACGAAACGAAAATGGTTGTTAGATGATATCATTTATAAAGGAACATTTGTTGGTGGTTTGATGCTTTTTGTTAACATAAATAATATTGTTTCTTTAGGAGATTTAGATGCTTCTAATAAATATTTTAGCTTGTTTTTTGCAATAATATTTACTTTTCTGTGTATTTGGGAGCATTTAACTTTAAATGTCCTTCCTGCAAAATCAGAAGAATTATTAGAAAAACAATACCCAGAATATAAATTAGTGTAACAATTTCAATTTAAAACATACATATTAACAGTAAAGTCACAAAAAATAACCAAATGATAAAGAATTTTTTAAATTTTGAATGGAAGCAATTTGCACGTTCATCGTACTTTCAAAAAGGAATAGGAATAAAAATATTATTAGCTTTAGCTGTAATATATTTTGGAGGTATTGCACTGGCACTTGGAGTAGGTTTGTTTTTTATTTTGAAAAAAACAGTACCTGGGTTAGATCCTATTGTAACCGTAAATAACTTTTTAATTTATTGGTTTATTTTCGATCTGGTAATTCGGTTTTTTATGCAGCAATTACCAGTAATGAATGTAAAACCATTAATGATTATTCCGGTAAAAAGAAATACGGTAATTAATTATTTATTAGGTAAAACTGCCATTTCTTTTTTCAATTTTATTCCAATTATAATCTTTCTACCATTTAGTATAGTATTACTAGTACAAGGATACCCGGTTTTAAATGTTGTTTGCTGGTTTTTTGCACTTTTATGTTTGGTGTTTTCAAATAACTTCATAAACTTTCTTATTAATAAAAGCAATGTTGTTTTTTATGTATTGATTTCACTTCTTGCCATATTAATTGGTTTAGAGTATTACGAAATTTTCAAGGTTTCAGAACCTATAGGAGTTGCATTTAATTCACTTTATAATAATCCAGTCTTTGCAGTTATTCCGCTATTATTATTTTTTGGTTTGTATTATGTGAATTTTAATTATATAAAGCAAGGATTCTATTTAGATGATGCTGTTTCAAAAAAGATAAAAGAAGTTAATGCAACAGACTTATCATGGATGGATCGATTTGGAAGCGTTTCAACATTTTTAAAAAACGATTTAAAACTTATTTGGCGTAATGCACGTCCAAAGCAAGTTATGATGATGTCTTTCTTATTTTTATTTTATGGATTGATATTTTATACAAATGACATGTATAAAGATTCACCTGCATGGACAGCATTTGCATCAGTGTTTGTAACAGGAGGATTTTTACTAACATTCGGACAATTGGTGCCATCATGGGACAGTGAATATTATAAAATGTTAATGAGTCAAAATATACCTTACAAAAATTACTTAGAATCTAAATGGTACTTAATGGTATTTGGGGTTTCATTATCCTTTATTTTGGCTACTCCATATTTGTATTTTGGATGGAAAATTTATGGAATGATTGCAGCTGCTACATTATTCAATATAGGGCTTAATTCATTTATAACATTATTTGGAGGAGCATTAAATAGAGTTCCAATAGAGTTAAATGTAAAAGCAAAAGCATTTAGTAATACCAATGGTTTTAATCCGACCCAAATGTTAATAGCATTACCTAAAATGGTGTTACCAATGTTGTTATTCTACATCCCTTATAAATTTATAAACTATGAAGCAGGATTATTGGTTCTAGGTTTAAGTGGAGTATTAGGAATCGTGTTTAAAAATTTCTTTCTAACTAAAATTGAAGGAATTTATCAAACAGGAAAATATAAAACTATTGCAGCCTTTGGCGAAAAAATCAACTAAAAAATTTACACAATGATTAAGACATCAGAACTTTCAAAAAAATACGGAGAAACAACTGTTTTAAATATAGCATCTTTAGAAATTCCAAAAGGTCAAGCATTTGGCTTGGTGGGTAATAATGGGGCAGGAAAAACAACTTATTTTAACTTACTATTGGATTTAATTAAACCAACTACTGGAACCATTATTAATAATGATATTCAGGTGAATACAAGTGAAGATTGGAAGCCATTTACTGCCGCTTTTATTGATGAAAGTTTTTTAATAGGTTATTTAACTGCTGAAGAATACTTTTATTTTATTGGAGAATTAAGAGGAATGAAAAAAGCTGAAATAGATACATTTTTATCTCAGTTTGATGAGATTTTTAATGATGAAATTTTAGGAAAGAAAAAATACTTAAGAGATCTTTCTAAAGGAAATCAGAAAAAAGCTGGAATCATTGCTGCATTAATAGGTAATCCAGAAGTAATAATTTTAGATGAGCCTTTTGCAAATTTAGACCCAACTACACAAATTAGACTTAAAAAATTATTGAAAGATCTTACTACAAATAGCAATGCGACTGTATTGGTTTCAAGTCACGATTTGGGGCATGTAACTGAGGTTTGTGAGCGAATTGTAGTTTTAGAAAAAGGTGAGATTGTAAAAGATATAAATACATCAGAAGAAACATTGAAAGAATTGTAACTGCATTTTTCTGTGTAATTCAATTAAATAACTAGTTTTTTGTATTTTTACAACCCTCTTGCAATAATTGTATTGAGTTATAAGTTTAAGGGTAAGTAAAAACTGTTTCTTTTGAAAAATAACATATCGATATTTGTTAGCTTTTTAATGGTCCTTTTAATTGTTGGTTGTTCAACAAAAAAGGATGCATTTTTAAATAGAAGTTTTCATTCTGTAACCACAAAGTATAATGTTCTTTTTAATGGAAAAGAGGCTTTACGAATAGGTTTAATAGAGCTCAATTCAAATTATCAAGATAATTACTGGGAGCGATTACCAATTGAACCTTTAAAAGTTGATGTATTGGCATTGCCAGGTATGGAAGCTGATAGTGATGGCTCTCCAAAAGAATTTGAAAAGGCTGAAGAAAAAGCGGTTAAGGCAATTCAAAAACATTCAATGCTTATTGCTAGGCAAGAACGTAATAAACAAATTGATGATGCTTATTTATTATTAGGAAAATCGCGCTACTATTCAAAGCGATTTGTTCCTGCATTAGAGGCTTTTAATTTTGTAATTTTAAATTATCCAAGGGCTAATTTAATTAATGAAACTAAAATTTGGCAGGCAAAAACTTTAGTTCGTCTGCAAAATGAAGAGCAGGCCATTCAAAATCTGAAAAATCTTTTAAAAGATGAAGAGTTAGAAAGTGACATTAAAGAAAGCGCACATACGGCAATTGCCATGGCCTATTTAAAAATGGATAGTTTACAACAAACTACAAATCATTTAAATAATGCAGTTGTAACTTCAAACAATAAAGAACAAACAGCCCGAAATTTATTTGTTCTTGGCCAAATCTACAGAGAAAAAAAATTAATAGACTCTTCAAATATAGCTTTTCAAAATATTATCGATTTTAAAAAGTCACCTTACAAATACAAGATTCATGCTCATATTGAAATGGCAAAAAATGTTTCAAATGAAGAAGAGGCTAATATTGCAGTTGAGGTATTAAAAAAACTTGTTAAAGATAGAGACAACCGACCTTATTTGGATCAGTTAAATTATCATTTAGGATTATTGGTGAGAGAGGATAATTCAGAAAGAGCAATAGCATATTTTAAAGAGTCAATACAGCACAGTAAAACAAATGATTTTCAAAAAGAGTTGACCTATGAAGCTCTTGGAAATTCCTATTTTGATAAAACAGTATTTTTAAAAGCTGGTGCTTATTATGATAGTATTTTGCAAATAACTCAGTCTGAAAACTCCAAGAGAATTAGAAGTTTAAAAAGAAAAAGAGATAAATTAAGTGACGTTATTTTATATGAAAACATTTCAAAAAGAAATGATAGTATATTAAATCTTGTTGCAATGAGTAGTGAAGAGAGAGAAACTTATTTTTCTGATTATATAGTAACGCTAAGAGCAAAAGATAAAGAAGAAAAAGCCAGAAAAAGTGCTCAGTTAAAGAAAGCCAAACAAGCCCAAAGCAATTTAGTAAAGTTAGATGCTTCAGGGAAATGGTATTTTTATAATATGCATACTGTTGCTTTTGGTGTTGAAGAGTTTAAAGCGCTTTGGGGAAATAGAGTTTTAGAAGATAATTGGCGTATAGATGGCAAAACATCTCTTAATATTGATAAGGAACTTGCTGTTGAAAATTTACAGGAAGTTGAGGTTGGTAGTGTTAAGAGGTACGAAGTTTGGTACTACACAGATCAAATACCAGTTGATAAAATTAAAATTGATAGTATTAAAAATGAGCGAGATTTAGCTTATTTTAATTTAGGAGTTATTTATAAGGAACAATTTAAAGAATTAGAATTAGCAACCTATAAACTAGATAAACTCCTAACGTTTAATCCAATTCCTACAGTTTTATTACCATCTAAATATCATTTGTTTAAAATTTATAGTGGACAGAATAATAGCAAAGCAGACGGGTTAAAGGAAGAAATTTTAAATCGTTTCCCAGAATCTAAATATGCGAGAATAATTTCAAACCCTAATGAATTGTTGGATGATGATTCTAAAATTACTTCTGAAGATGAATACGCGCTGGTTTTTTATGATTATAAAAAGAAATTGTTTGATAAGGTGATTGAAAAATCTAATTTAGCTATTACTAAATATGAAGGTGAAAAAATAGTTTCAAAATTTGAATTATTAAAAGCTCATGCTATTGGGAAGAGAGATGGTTTGGAAGCATTTAAAAATGCTCTAGAATATTTGTCAATGAATTATGCGAATTCGGAAGAGGGGAAGAAAGCCTTGGAAATTATTAGTACCATTAAAGGAAAATTAAAATAAACACAATATAAAAATAGCATCATGTTTTCAGAAAATAAAAACAAACAGCCACAAGTTTTAGAAAGAAATATTATTGGAAAAAACACCTCAATTGTTGGTGATATAATTTCAGAAGGTGATTTTAGAATTGATGGAACAGTTGAAGGAACTGTTAAAACCGGTGGTAGAGTTGTAGTTGGGAAATCTGGAAGTATTAAAGGTAAAGTAGAGTGTGCTAATGCCGAAATAGAAGGAAAGTTTTCTGGGGAATTAGTTGTACATAGCTTACTTACTTTAAAAGCTACTGCAAGTATTTCTGGAGATGTTGTTATAAGTAAATTATCAGTTGAACCAGGAGCCGAATTTAACGCTACGTGTGCTATGAAAGGTTCGGTTAAGGAATTAAAAAATGACCAAACCAAAAAAGAAAAAACAGCTTAATAAATATATTCATCTTACTGGAGTTGGTTTGCAAATGGGTATTACTATTTATCTGGGAGCTTATTTTGGAAAAAAATTGGATGTCTATTATCAAACTGGAGGAAAAACATTTACTATTATACTTGTGTTAGTGGCAATGGTAGCTTCAATATGGAGTGTTTTAGCACAATTAAAGAAAATTAATGATAAATATGATTAAGCCAATTATTGCTTTTTCTATAAAGCTTGTAATAGCTTTGAGTATTGTTTTTGGAATTCATTTATTGGTTTTGTCATATTCAAATGTTTCCATTTATCAAAACCTTATTATACCATCCTATATTGCCAATATATTTTTGGCTATTATTATTTATAGTAGCTTATTTAAGCTAAGGATTAAATATCTAGATCTACTTGGGTTTATTTTTATGGCTGGTAGTTTTTTAAAATTTGCGGTGTATTTTATTTTTTTTAATCCTTCTTTTAAAACTGATGGAATTGTAAGTTCTATAGAAGCGACTTCGTTTTTAATTCCATATTTGGCATGTTTAATCATTGAAACTTATTTCCTTATAAAATTGTTAAATAGTAAACAATATTAGGCGAATAATGAGGATACGCTAAACTGTAAAAAAACAAAAAAAAATATTTTTTGGTTTCTAATTTAAAAACGTACATTTGCAAAATATTTTTAGCACTTACTATTAACTAAGCCAAATGTATAGACATAAATTACTAAGAACGATTACGTTATTTTTATTATTAGTAACTTTTTCGATTAACGCGAAAACCGACTCTCCAAAGGAGCAGGTTGAGGGTGGAAAAGATATTAAAACTGAAATTAAAGAATACATCAACCATCACTTATTAGATTCATACGATTTTAGTTTGTATTCTTATACAAATGATGCCGGAGAACATGTGTATATTGGAGCTCCGCTGCCAGTTATTTTATGGGATGGTGGACTAAAAGTGTTTTTATCTTCAAAATTTAATCACGGAGAAACTTTAGCAGAAGTTGATGGTAATTACTACAAGCTATACCACAACAAAATATATAAAACAGATGCTGCTGGAACTATCAATTATGATGAAGCACATCACCCTACAAACGAAAAGCCTTTTGATTTTTCAATTACGAAAAATGTTACGGTAATTTTCTTGGTTGGTCTCTTTATGTTTTTAATGTTTAGTAGAATGGCTAAATCTTACCAAAAAAACAATTTAATGCCAAAAGGAATGGGTAGACTACTTGAACCTATTGTGCTTTATATTAGAGATGATATTGCCATTCCAAATATTGGAAAAAAGAAATATAAAAAATACATGAGTTATTTGTTAACTGTATTCTTCTTTGTTTGGATTATCAACTTATTAGGTTTAACTCCACTTGGAGTAAATGTTACTAATAATATTGCAGTAACTTTAGCATTGGCACTTATTACTTACTTGTTAACAACATTTACCGCAAACAAAAATTACTGGAAACATATCTTTTGGATGCCGGGAGTTCCAGTACCAATGAAAATAATACTAGCTCCAATTGAATTATTAGGAACTATTATTAAACCATTTTCATTAATGATTCGTTTGTATGCAAACATTACCGCAGGACACATTGTATTAATGAGTATTATTGGTTTAATGTTTATTTTTAAGAGTTGGATAGGAAGTCCTTTATCATTTGGATTGGCTATTGCACTTGCATTACTTGAATTATTAGTAGCAGCGCTACAAGCTTATATTTTCACTATGTTATCGGCATTATACTTCGGTATGGCAGTTGAAGAACATGATGATCACTAAAATTGAATGTTTAATTAATTAATATATATATTATGGCAGGTTTAAATTTCATTGGAGCAGGGTTAATCGTAATCGGTGCTGGATTAGGTATCGGTAGAATTGGTGGTTCAGCAATGGACGCTATTGCACGTCAACCAGAAGCTTCTGGAAAAATCCAAACGGCTATGCTTATTGCAGCAGCGTTAATTGAAGGTATTGGATTTGCTGCATTATTTGCAGCCTAAGAAAAAACAAATAGCTACAACGGTTGGTTGTAGCTATTGTTTAATCAACTAAATTAAGAAAAAACAAAAACAAAAATGGATAAGTTAATAGAACAGTTTTCTTTAGGTTTATTTTTCTGGCAATTAATATTATTTGTAGGATTAATCCTTTTACTAAAGAAATTTGCTTGGAAACCTATTTTAAATTCAGTAAATGAAAGAGAAGAAGGTATTAAAAATGCATTAGACGAAGCAGAAAATGCCCGTAAAGAAATGCAGAATTTAAATGCCGATAATGAGCGAATTTTAAAAGAAGCACGTGCTGAGCGTGATGGTCTTTTAAAAGAAGCACGTGAAATGAAAGAAAGTATTATTGCTGAAGCTAAAGAAGAGGCGCAAGTTCAGGCAAACAAAGTGGTTGAACAAGCACAAGCAACAATTCAATCTGAAAAACAAGCTGCAATTGCTGATTTAAGAAATCAAGTTGCTGAGTTATCAATTGGAATTGCTGAAAAAGTTGTAAGAGAAAAACTATCTGATGATAAGAAGCAAACTAAGCTTGTTGAGGATATGTTAAAAGAAGTAACAATTAGCTAAGTATATAAATGAGCGGATCTAGAGCGGCAGTACGTTACGCAAAGGCAATATTAAGTTTTGCACTTGAACAAAACAAAGAAGTTCAGGTGAATGATGATATGTTGTTGATAGCAAATACAATTGTAGATAGTAAAGATTTACAATTGTTGTTAAGTAGCCCAGTAATTAAATCTGTAGTTAAAAAAGATGCTATAAAAGAAGTTTTCTCTTCAAAAGTATCTAGTTTAACAATAGGTTTAGTGGATTTACTAATTGATAATAAAAGATTATCAATTTTAGAAGATGTAGCTAAAAAATACACAATTCTTTTTGATGAATTAAAAGGAATTGAAGTAGCAAAAGTTACTACTGCAATACCTTTAACTGAAAGCTTAAAAAAACAAGTTTTAAGTAAAGTTAAAGAAATTACAGGTAAGGAAGCAACTATTGAAAACAATGTAAATCCTGATATTATTGGTGGATTTATTCTTCGAATTGGCGATGTTCAATACGATGCAAGTGTTGCAAATAAATTACAAGGATTAAAAAGGCAATTTGAAAGCGAAAGCTAGAATACAAAATTGTAAAAAATAAATATTTTAGTTTTAAAAATTATAAAAAATGGCATCAATAAAACCAGCTGAAGTATCAGCGATTTTAAAACAACAACTAGCAGGGTTTGAAGCTTCAGCTTCATTAGACGAGGTAGGAACAGTATTGCAAGTAGGTGATGGTATAGCACGTGTATATGGATTATCTAATGTTCAATATGGAGAGTTAGTTGAGTTCGAAGATGGATTAGAAGGAATTGTATTAAACCTAGAAGAAGACAACGTTGGTGTTGTATTGTTAGGTCACTCTAAAGAAATTAGAGAAGGAGCTACTGTAAAACGTACTGAAAGAATTGCATCTCTTAAAGTGGGTGAAGGAATTGTTGGACGTGTTGTAAACACATTAGGTCTGCCAATTGATGGTAAAGGACCAATTCAAGGTGAAACTTTTGAAATGCCTCTAGAGCGTAAAGCTCCTGGTGTAATTTATCGTGAGCCTGTAACAGAACCGTTACAAACTGGTGTAAAAGCAGTAGATGCTATGATACCTGTTGGTAGAGGTCAACGTGAACTTATTATTGGTGACCGTCAGACAGGAAAATCAACGGTTGCTATTGATACCATTATCAATCAAAAAGAATTTTACGATGCTGGTGTTCCAGTATATTGTATATATGTTGCAATTGGTCAAAAAGCATCTACGGTTGCTGGAATTGCAAACTTG
>Ga0193964_1000789_pt1 | contig 14804 bp, 11 predicted proteins | sample FB_7_MG_FD_140323 | JGI IMG/M metagenome (GOLD analysis project Ga0193964, IMG submission 140323) | Microbial mat bacterial communities from the Broadkill River, Lewes, Delaware, United States - FB_7_MG | ecosystem: Environmental > Aquatic > Freshwater > River > Microbial mats | place: USA... | reverse complement strand
CTTCGGGTGCCCACAATAATACCCCGGTGATAATCTTTGATGGCACCTGCAAAAATTTCACTGGCCGATGCACTCATTCTGTTGATGAGCACCACAAGAGGCCCGGTGTAGGCGATCTTGGGATCTTCATCATACAGGCGCGATACCCTGAATTTTGTTTTGACCTGTACCGTGGGGCCATATTTAAGGAACAGCCCTGTCAGGTCATTGGCTTCTTTGAGTGAGCCACCCCCATTGTCCCTTAAATCAACAATCAATCCGTCAATTTTTTCTTTTTTTAACTGCTTGAGCAGTTTTGTCACGTCTGTGGTCGTGCTTTTGTAATCCGGATCGCCCCTGTGATAGGCATCAAAATCTATGTAGAAATTGGGAATTTCAATGATGCCCAATTTATAGGGCCGGCCGTTTGAGGTTAAATTCACCACCTTTTTTTGGGCGGACTGTTCCTCAAGTTTTACCTTGTCCCGTTTGATGCTGATGGTGGCGGTTATATTGGACTTTCTAGCAGGAATAATCTTTAACCGCACAAAGGTATCCTTGGGTCCCCGAATCTGCTTGACCACATCATCAATGCGCTGGCCAATGGTGTCCTTGATCTCTCCATCTCGGCCCTGGCCCACGCCGATGATTTTGTCCCCGGGTGCAAGTTTTTGGGATTTGTCCGCCGGACCTTTGGGAATAAGCCGGACCACCTTTGTGTATTCATATTCGTTTTGCAGCACCGCCCCAATACCCTCTAAACTCAGTTTCATATGGATATCAAAATCCTCGGACAGGCGCGGGGCAAAATATTGGGAATGGGGATCAAAGGACATGGTGACGGCATTCATAAAAATTTGAAATACATCCCGGGACTGTGTCTGGGACAGGCGGGACAACCGGTTGGCATAGATTTTTTCCAGGGTTTCGGAAATTTCATCATCCGATGTCTTGTTTATTTTTAAATTAATGATATGGTTTTTCAACTCTTTTTTCCACAGGGGTTTAAGGCCCGACGTGTCCTGGATAAAGGGTTTGTGCTCATAGTCAATGACAAGAGTTTCGTTTTTGGTAAAATCAATTTGGGCTTGCCAGGATTTGGCTAATTTAAGAATATATTCTAGGCGTTGTTCGCTGCGGGACTGGTAAAGGTTGAACATTTCAAAGGCCGGTCCAAGGTTTCCCGTTTTCAGATATTTGTACATCAGCTGTTTTAACGGCTTAAAATCACTAAGATCCGCCTGGGTCAGAAGATGCCTGCCGGGATCCAGGGATTTTATATACCGGTCAAACACGAGAACGGACATATTCCTATCCAGTTTTTTTCCTGTAAAATGATCCCGTTCAAGGGCATTGATAATGGCAATGCACCTTTGGGATTGCTCGTCCTGAAACGTCAGTGCGGTGATTTGTGCATGGCAAAGTGGTGTGCAATAAAGAAAAGCGGCGACAACCAGTACAGCTCGAAGCCTGTGGCAAAGTTTATTGATCTGTGTCATGGTCTACGATTATATCCTTTGGTGTTTCAAAACTGATCCGGCCAAGCCTGCCGGATCTAAGATCCCTAATAATAAGTTGTGACGCTTTTTGAAAATCGACATGCCCGCCTTTTTTAAGGCATCCCCTGGCTTTGCCCACCGATTCGATAAGAGCTTGGGGCTTCCCGGGCAACGGATTTAGAAAGGGGTAACGCTCAACAAGGCAGGCCGGGTATCTTTCCAGTAAAAATTGAGCGGCAAAATGGGCAATTTCATGGTAATCAAGGGCTGTATCACTGATAGCCCCGGAGACAGCCAAGGCAAGTCCGCGTTCCTTGGGTTCAATCACCGGCCACAGGATACCCGGGGTATCGTAAATATCAATATTGCCTTTAAGGCTGGTTCGCTGCTGGTGCCGGGTAACGGCCGGTACATTTCCGGTTTTTGCCACTTTCCGGCCGGCCAGGGTGTTCAAAATCGTGGATTTTCCGGTGTTGGGAATACCCACCACCATGACTTTGGCTTTCCTTGCCTTATTCCTGTTCATCATTGATACCATTGATTGTAGGGCATGTGAGGCATCTTGCAGACGGGTTCCACAGATGGCTGCTGCCGAAATCTTCATGTCTTGGTTGAAGTATTCAAGCCAGGCTTGTGTCGTCTCCGGGTCGGCAATATCCGCCTTATTAAGTACTTTCATCCGGTTCTTGCCCGTGGCAATTTTTTCTAAAAAGGGGTTTGAACTGGACAAAGGCAACCTTGCATCCACCACCTCAAGCAGGGCATCCACCCTGGCAATGGCACTTTTAAGCTGATTTTTTGTTTCCAACATATGGCCGGGATACCACTGGATATTCATTTTTTTATTTTTTTAATTTCCTGTTGGTGATTGATTGTTTTTTCCGTCGGCATGGGGTCGTGCCCAACACTGTCTTTTTGAAAAAGATAGAGATATGAAAAGAGTATCGCAATGAGACTGGAACCGATAAATCCGCTGACAGCCAAGGCAATGGTATATCCAATCCAGTCGTAATGGCTGTAATACCCAAAGGCACCGCCGCCTGTCAGGCTTAAAATGAATATAAAAGAGAAAAGTAATTTCATGGGTATATAAAATATTTAAGTTTACGCTGATGGGCAAAATTTTGTCAGAATACGGGTTAGTTCATTGTGCAACCTCTTGTTTGCCGCAGCAAAACCTTTTTCCGGGAATTGCCCGCCGCCTGTAAAATCTGTGACCACACCACCTGCTTCCCTTAAAATAACTGTTCCTGCTGCAATATCATATATATTGAGATTCATTTCCCAGAATCCGTCCAAGCTGCCCAGGGCCGTATAACAAAGATCCAACGCCGCAGATCCGAAACGCCGGATGTCCCGAAGTTTAGGGACCATTTCATTAAAAATCGGCAGATTGTTGTTTTCCATGCCGGCCCTCAGGCACGCAAACCCCGTTGCCATGACCGCGTTTTCAAGCGCCCTGGTTTCAGAGACATGGATTGCGGTGTCATCGACAAATGCGCCTTTGCCTTTTTCAGCAGAAAATAGCTGAGCCATAGCCGGGGCATAGACCACGCCGAGCACCAGTTCCCCTTCTTTTTCAAGGGCAATGCTGATGCTGTAAAAGGGCAGCCGATGAACAAAAGAAGTGGTGCCGTCTATGGGGTCAATGATCCACCTGAATCCGCTTTCTGCCTGGACAGCCCCGTACTCTTCTCCGAGCACACCATGGTCAGGATACCGGGCAAGGATAGCTTTAACCAGAAACACTTCAACTCTTTTGTCTATGTCCGTGACAATATCTTTTGCTGATTTGAACTCAAGGTCATGACAAGTCAAGTCTTTTTGGCCTTCAAGGCAGATCACACCAGCCTCAAGGGCCAACTTTTTTATAAAGGAAATCAAGATATCAACCGTTTTTAACTCATTTCTTCAAGGGTCATTAAAAATTAAGATCAGCTATTATGGCATATTACTTGGCATTTGAAAATACCCGGCACATCCATTGGAAAACATTGGCTTCACTGTTTTGACGTTAAAGATTTACATGCCAAGACACAATTTTCCCGGTCTTGATTTTTAAAGTATGAAATGCAATGATTGATATTAATTTTTCTGACCGGTTTCACAAATCCCGGTTTCACAATTCCGGGAAGCTAAGGCGTTAACCCCCACACAACAGCACGGATATTATGAAACTATTTCTTGTTTTCACAGCCTTTCTGGTAATGTTTGCCGCACATTTAACACTGGCGGCAGAAGAAAAGTCAGAACCACTCAAATCAGAACTGACCAAATTAGAACCACCCATTGTAAAGACCCACATTCCCACCCTGGTGGAAACCGTTCGTTTTTCCGGTGATCTCCGTCTTTGTGGGGAAAAAATACCTTTCACAGACCCCGAAATCAGGGAGCGGCTTGAAAAAGAGATGATGCTGGCTGTATGGAACCGTCCCCAGGTGATGCTGTGGCTTAAACGCGCCCACCGGTGGTTTCCCCACATCGAAAGCGTTTTAAAACAGGAAAAATTGCCCCTGGATTTGAAATATCTGCCCATTGTGGAAAGTGCGCTTTTGTCCTATGGGGAATCCCCTAAAGGCGCGGTTGGATACTGGCAGTTTATTCAAAGCACAGGTAAAAGATACGGATTGCGCATTGATTCAAAAGTCGATGAACGCCGGAATATGTTTCGTGCCACCCAGGCGGCCTGTCGCTATCTTAAAGATCTTTATTCACAGTTCGGTTCATATCTGCTGGCCATGTCCGCATATAATATGGGGGAGAATGGTCTGGGCAAGGCCATGGCACGTCAGGATACCCGGGATTTTTTTTCCCTTTACCTGCCCCTGGAGACCCAGCGATATATTCTGAAAATGGTTGCGGTTAAGTTGATTATGTCTAATCCGGAAAAGTATGGATTTCATCTTGAGCCCCAGGATCTTTATCCGGTATTTACGTTTTCTGAAATCAAACTCTCCCCAGAAAGTGCTGTGCCTTTATCCATGATTGCCAAGGCTTGTGAAATCTCATTTAAAACTATCAAGGATTATAACCCCCAACTCCGGGGATATTATCTGGGGAAAGGCACAACAACGCTTCTTGTGCCCGAGGGAAAGCACAAGGGTTTTCAGAAAAAATTTGTCCCCCTTTACAAGACCTTGCTTAAAAAGCAGTTGCCTTCTGAAAAATACCATGTGGTAAGATCCGGGGAAAGCCTTTCGGCCATTGCACGAAAATATCATATATCCCTGTACAAATTGCAAAAACTTAACAAGCTGTCAAAGAGACATGTCATTCATCCAGGGGATAAATTATGTGTGAGATAATCCTTTTTTTAAAAAACAGGTCGATACGCAGACTGCGGAGAATTTGAAGAGGAATTCAATGAGTTCCGGTATGGAGATGGACTGATTGAATTCGCCAAGATGTGGGCCGGTAAAAAGTATAATTTCTTCTTTCCCTTTGGCTGGCATATCGGTAACACCCCGGTCCGTCAGGAATTTTTCAAACTGCTCATCGTCCATTGCTAACTGATCCTGTACCCTTAACGCCTCCTGCATATGCTCATCAAAACCCATTTTTTCAATGAGGTTGTCAACCAGTGCAGGGATATGAAATGGGGCTGGATCAAAGGTGTCGGATTTGGTTAAGCCTTTGAAATAGTGTTCACATACCCCTGTCAAAAGCGATTCAAACAGATCCGGACAAAAAAGATCCCGGGTGTCCACATAGGGGAGCGTGTTGTCTGTTCCCCTTCTGTGCGGGGCTTTGTTTCTGAAGCAGGAACCTGCCACCATAATAAAACTGAGCAGGTATTCCCCGGTATAATGTTCAAGGTCTAACGGTTTTGCCTGGCAGGCAATATGTTCAAAATCCCGTAAACCGGATGCTGCAAAATTGGGGAACCGGCTGGAGTCCAACCACTGATCCAGACGCCCGGCATGTTCCCATAAATATCTGCCATTGTCGTTCCTTCTATTCTGTTGAACCCGGTTATGGAATAAAGGGATCAACGCCGTATGGAAAAGCCCTTGGGATGACAGTCTGCCCAAGGCAAGGGCTGATTTAAAAAATGATGATTTAATTTGTTCCCAGCCCTGACTTTTTAAATTGGGGTATTCATAATAACCCGGGCAGGGGATGAAGACGATGCAGGCAGACCCGCATCGTCTTTCAGGCCCCCCCTTGGGTAGTTCATCCGTGATGCTGAATAGATATCTGCCCTGGATACAGACCGGTTTTGGAACATGGTTTACAGATTCTATAGACTTCTTGGAGAACCTCTCCATCCAGACCGCTTCCCGGTGTATTTCATTAATATTGTCTTGGGTTGTGGCAAATTTGATTACGCCCAGGATTTTTGTTCCTGCTTGGACAATAAGGCTTCTGCCCTTCCAGGTCCATTGCACGTCGGTGAACAAGCTTTCCGCTGTGGTTGTAAATTTTTCGGCAAGGTCGGAAAGATTAATGTCCAAAGGCATGACATTGTTGGGGGCAAAAGGGACATTCTGTGCAGGGCGGTTGTCTGCCAGTCGCCCAAGGGCCTGGCTTAAGGCACGAAGCCGGTTGCCGGAACTTTTCATCAGAAGTGACACAAGTTTTGGTACAATGGTTCGGGTTATATCGTTCTCCATTGTCCTGCCCATGTCCACCAGGGTGCAGGCGGCCTCATGATATAAAAAAAAGGCTTGTTTGGCCTTTTTAAATTTGGTGGTTTCAAATACGGAAAACAGCGCATCCAGAGTGTGTTGGGTCACAGTGAACGGATAATCCGCTGCATGCCGGCCGATATATTTGATACCCATATACGCCGCAGAAAAGTCCAGGCAATGATTAATAAGAAGGTGTTCTTCCCGGATCCGTGCGCTGGAGGGTGGGGCGTGGCTCATCTTTTATAAAAAGGTTCCCGTAAGTCGTTAAATTATTTTTTGGTTTGTTGTGGGTTGAGTCTCGGTATTGATAGACCAAGTCAGCCCATGGCCGTTATTGGGAAAGATCCTGCTCTGAAATGCCCCCGGTGCCCGGCACCTTATGGATCGGCAGATCCGGTGCTTGTGCTTTTGGGGTGGGTGTTGGGGGGGCAGGGGGGGAGGATGCTTGTGGCTTTATTGCTGATTGGACCTGAGCCGTCGATTTTGCAGCAGCCGTGACCGCTGCTTTTTTAGCTGTTGAATTTGCTGCGTCTGCACGTCTTTTGACGTCGGCAATTCGTTTTTCAAGATCCTGTCTGAGTTGGCTTAACCTTTTATCCACTTTTCTGTCTATGGATGCTGCCGTCTCTTTACTCAATTTATCCAATTTTTTGTCCAGCCGGCTTGTGTCCTTAGCTAATTGTGCAATCCTTTGTTCATAGGCCGACAATTCAAGCAGTCTTGCGTCAAACTCCTCCTTAAACAGGCGGAACTCTTTTTTAATCTGTCCGGAGACCGTTTTGAAATCTGAACTGTTTTTATCAATGGTGGATAAAAGCTGTTGGTTAATACGTTCCGTGGTTGCCAGGGTAGATTTGTCCTGGTCTGCATTGGCATTAATCCGTTTACCCAGCTTGGCAAGGGCTGTTTCCATGGCTTTGAGATCCACTTTGGCTGCTGATATTTTTGCGGTCTGGTTTTCAAGGGCCTGGCGCTTGGTTTCAAGGGTTGTCAGCTTTTCATCCAGCTTATGGTTGGCTTTGGCAATGCGCACATCCAAAGCATTGAGCTTGATTTCAAGATCCTGTGACACCTGTGCCATCTGATTTGCCTGGGTCTGATCCACATCCACCACCTTTTCGGTGATATCCATATAGACAAAGGCCAAAATGGCAATGATGATGCAGGGGATAATCACGGAGATGATGGTCACCCGCTGGGATAATTTTTCTATTTTAAGGGTGTTGGCTTCCTGCTGGAAAATTGCGCCCCCAATGCTTGGCCTATCATCCTCAAATGCCTGATCATCCTCTGGGTTCAGGTAGTCCCCGAGTCTGTTTTCACTCATAACTGATTGGTGCCTGTATTATTACTTCTGTTGTGGGCTGAAAGCCTTAGAGCCTGTTTGATAATTGATGAATCGGCTGCAGTCTCATGAAAATAGCCCCAATTTTCATGAGATTTCGTTTCGATCCCCTAATACCCAAACAAGCTGTTAGGACCGCAATTTCGCTCACTTTATTTCATCTGCGGTCCTTAGCAGCCCATGGCGGTTATTCCCATTCAATGGTGCCGGGGGGTTTTGAGGTGATGTCAAAGACCACACGGTTAACCTTGTCCACTTCATTGATAATGCGGTTGGAAATTTTTCCTAGAAGATCGTGGGGTAGTTTGGCCCAGTCCGCTGTCATGGCGTCATTGGATGTGACCGCCCGAATGGCCACACAATTGGCAAAGGTGCGTTTGTCACCCATGACACCAACACTTTTTACCGGCAAGAGCACGGCAAAGGATTGCCACAGTTTCCGGTAAAGGCCTGCCTGCCTGATTTCCTGGATAAGAATGTTGTCGGCTTTGCGAAGAACCTCTAAGCGTTCTTTGGTAATGTCCCCCAGGATGCGGATGGCAAGTCCGGGGCCCGGGAAGGGTTGGCGCCATACAAGATCTTCGTTGATGCCCAGTTCAAGCCCAAGTTTTCTGACCTCATCCTTGAACAGCAGTTGCAGCGGTTCAATGAGTTTCAGGTTCATCTCTTCGGGCAGCCCCCCCACATTGTGGTGGGATTTGATGACCGAAGAGGGACCGCCAAACGCGGACTTGGACTCAATGATATCTGGATACAATGTTCCCTGGCCAAGGAACTGGGCTCCTTCAACCTTTTTGGCTTCGGCGTCAAAAACATCAATGAAAAGTTTACCGATGATCTTTCTTTTCTTTTCAGGGTCCGTAACCCCGACCAGCGCGGTGAGAAATTTTTCTTGTGCATCCACAAACTTGATGTTCATGTCCAGATTGGCCAGAAGGCTGACCTCAAGCTGCTCTTTTTCATTCAGACGTAAAAGCCCGTTGTCCACAAAAATGCAATGCAGATTTTTCCCCACGGCTTTATGGATCAGGGTGGCGGCAACAGAAGAGTCCACTCCGCCGGAAAGGCCCATGATTACTTTTTTGTCTCCCACTGCATCCTTGATCTGGGCAATAGCACCTTCACTAAAGGATTTCATAGTCCAGTTCTGATCGCATCCGCACACATCAAAAAGAAAATGGCGGATCATGGCAGCCCCGTTAATGGAGTGTTCGACTTCCGGGTGAAACTGCAGCCCAAACAGTTTTTTGTTGTAATCGGCAATGGCGGCAATGGGGGTGTTGTCGGTCTGTGCCGTAATTTCAAACCCTGAAGGCAGCGTTTTTGCAGAGTCTCCATGGCTCATCCAGCACTGGAAGCTGTCGTCCATATCCTTGAACAGCGGGTTGCCTGGGTTGATCCGCAGTTCGGCAAAGCCATATTCTTTTTTGCCGGCTTGTTTAATGGTGCCTCCAAGGGTGTGTACCATGTAGTGCATGCCGTAGCAGATGCCAAGGATAGGTACGCCTAAGTCAAAAATGCCGGCGTCGATGGTCGGGCTGTTTTCTTCATAAATGGATGAAGGCCCGCCGGAAAGAATGATGCCTGTGGGGGAAAGTTCCTTTAGTTTATCAAGGGGGATATCCGCCGGTTCCACCTGGCAGTATACATTATTTTCCCTGACACGCCGGGCAATCAGTTGGTTAAACTGGGATCCGAAGTCAATAACAATGATCATGGGTATTTCCTGCAATGATTAGATTTAAATCATCAAATTTTCCTATAAACATGGGAAAATTGCAAGTTGTTTTTGGGTCGCCGTCAATTCTATATTAAATGTACCGTGGTAAATTGAAAATAAAAATTATTGGAAATTTGCCCTGTGTTCGGACGCCTGCATCATTGACTTTTTATAAAATTGCATTAGACTGTTTCGTTTGATCTGAACGACACACAAAAAAACAGATTCAAGCTGTTTCTAAAAGGAGAAAGTCTCGTGGGTACCGGACCGTTAATCGCCATTGATGTTTTGCTGCTTTATCTCATTTTAGGCCCTGTGGTGCTGTTGGGTATCTATGTCCTGTTTGATTCTTTAGAACCCACCGGTACAATAAACAAGGATACATCTGCTGAAAAAGATCCTGCACTGTGGACAAGTGAAGAGATTGATGCAAACGGTTTTGAAGGCATGGGTATTGATGGGGGCAGGAATCGAATTTAACCCATGATTGCCTTTTTAAAAAAATGGAAAAAATACTTCACCTTTGCCGCGCTTTTAAGCTGTTTTGTGAATATTCTTCAATTAACATTTCCTTTTTATATGTTCACCATATACGGCAATATTGTTGTTTCCTACAGTCCGCTGTCGCTTAAAAATATCACGGTGGTGGCTTTTATGGCCGTAGCGATTCTCGGGTGTTTTTCATATCTGCGATCCAGGCTTCTGGCCCTGGCTGGCCAGGATTTAAACCTGGGGCTGAGAAAACAAGTTTATTCAGGTATGGTCAAAGGATATGCGCTGGGCGGTGAGCAAGCTTACCAGGCCGGTTTGAACGATCTTGACGTCCTGCGCAATTATTTTTCAACGCCGTCTATCTATGCGCTGTTTGATGCGCCATGGGCGCCTTTTTACCTGGGGCTTGTTTATTTGTTCCATCCGGTGTTGGGCATTATTGCAACGTCAGGCGCCCTTGTCATGGTCGGATTGAGTCTCTTACAGGAAATACTTATTCGCAAGAGCATGAAAGAGGCTAGCCAATTGAATGCCAAGAGCCACCGTTTTGTGGACTCTTTTATGAGAAATGCTGAAGTGATAAACGGGATGGGGATGATCGGAAATATATCCGACAGATTTGTTGAGAAAAATGACCGGGTGATGATAAATCAGACAAAATCAAGTTATTATGCCGGCACCATTCAGTCCATGATCAAGCCCTTGCAGAACGTGGTTCAGGTTTTAATTTACTGCTTTGGCGCGATTTATGCCATAAAAGACGGGTTTGATGTCGGGCTTATGGTGGCAGCGTCCATTATCATGGGGCGCGGATTTGCGCCTTTGATGCAGTTCATGTCCTCCTGGCGCATGACGGCCACGGCAAAGGAATCATACCTGCGGTTAAGCGGCTTTTCAGCCATGCTTGAAAGACAGATTCCAGACATGCCGCTACCGGCACCCCAAGGCCACGTCAGTGCTGACGGTGCCGGTTATCGACTCCCAAATCGATTATTGCTCAAAGCGGTCACCTTTGACCTACCGGCCGGAGAACTTTTGGGGGTTATCGGACCCAACGGCGCCGGCAAGACGACCTTGTGCGGTCTGCTTTTGGGCATTTTGCCCGCCTTTGGCGGCAAGGTCTATCTGGACGGGAAAGATATCTTTTCCTGGGACAAGGAGGAGGTCGGGCCCTACATCGGGTATCTGCCCCAGGAGATTGAGTTGTTCCCGGGAACTGTGGCCCAGAATATTGCAAGGCTTGGCCACGTGGACTTGGACATGGTTGAACAGGCTGTACAAACCTGTGGCATACAAGGCCTGGTGGACAGTTTTCCCGAAGGGCTGTTAACCCAGCTTGAAGGAGACAATGGAATCCGGCTCTCCGGAGGACAAAAGCAGATAGTCGGCCTTGCCAGGGCCCTTTATGGACAGCCCCGCCTCCTGGTTCTTGATGAACCCACCTCCAATCTGGATGAACAAGGAGAGCAGTTGCTGGTCAATATATTGCTGGACATAAAAGAACGCCGGAGCTGCACCTGCATCATGGTTTCCCATAAACCCCAATTGCTGCACGCCATGGACAAGATGCTGGTCATGAACAACGGACAGGTTGCCATGTTCGGCCCAAAGGATGCGGTGTTTGAAAAACTATCCGCAAAACGGGTGGCCCAATGATTAGTTATCTGCGTTCCTGTTTTAAATATTTTGTGTTTGCAGGGCTTTTCTCCATATTTATCAACACCCTGAATTTGACTTTTTCTTTATACATGCTGGCGGTTTACGGCAATGTTTTGGCCAATTTCAGTATGCCCACGCTTTATGCCATAACGGCCATTGCCTTAACTGCTCTTGTGGTTTTAGGACTGCTTGAGTTCTGTAGGTCTCGCCTCCTTGTTCGGGCAGGGATTAAGCTGGATAAACTTTTGAGCCGCCGGGTACTCAAGGCAATGCTCAAGGATCTGTGTCGTGCCGACAGCGACCGGTACACCAAGGGGCTTAACGATATTAATACCCTGCGAAATTACCTGGGCGGCAACTCCATTTTTGCTTTTTTTGATCTACCCTGGATATTTATTTATCTGTGGGTGATCTACCTTGTGCATCCCCTGCTTGGCCTGACAGCCACAGGCGGCGCCGTTGTCATATTCGTCATTGGGCTGCTGCAGTCGGGCCTGACCCAGAAAGGTACGGTCAAGGCGGCAATGTTAAAGAATCAAGGACAGCAGTGGGTCGCAGCCAGCTTTAGAACGGCCCGGGAGCTTCAATGCATGGGGATGACCGGCAATGCGGGTGCCAGGTATTGCCAAATCAATGACCAGGAAATTGTGATCCACGACAAAACCGGTAATGTCAGACATATCCTGGGGGCGATCAGCCAGAGTTTTGGGATTCTCATGCAGGTCATCATATATGGGGTCGGTGCAATTCTTGTGCTGGCCAACGAGAGCAACCCAGGCGTTATCATTGCCGCGTCAATTATAATGGGCAGGGCGTTGGCACCGGTGAACCAGGTCATTACCGCCTGGAAGCAGACGTCCGACGCCAGAAAAGCCTATGATGATTTAGCCAAGTTGTTAAAAAAGCCTGAACAAAAGTTGCAAACCCTTGGTGAAATAACCGGGGCGCTGGATGTGGCGGATATCAGCCTTTCCATAAACGAAACCCAGGTGCTCAGTCATATTGATTTTGGGTTGAAGCCCGGGGAAACTATGGGATTGGTCGGACCCAATGGTGCGGGTAAAACCTCATTATGCCGGATAATTTTAGGGATGTGGGAACCTGACAGTGGCGTGGTGGAACTGGACGGCAAAAATGTATTTGAGCTGGACAATGATGATCTCGGGCAATATTTGGGGTATCTGCCCCAGAATGTGGAGTTGTTTGCCGGCAGTGTAAAAGATAATATCGCCAGAATGGGGGCGGTTGACGGGGAAAAGATACTCCAGGCCGCACACAGCGCTTGTGCCCATGAGATGATTTTAACCTTTCCCCAGGGGTATGATACCGATATCGGGGAGGCGGGTCGAAGCCTTTCCGGTGGACAGCGCCAGCGAGTGGGGCTTGCCCGTGCCTTTTACGGCACCCCTAAGCTGGTGATTCTGGATGAGCCTAATTCCAACCTGGATGAGGCGGGGGAGCAAGCCTTGATCAAGGCGTTAAAAAACCTTAAACAAATGGGTGCCACAACGATTATGATTACACATAAGCCAAACCTTTTATATACGGTGGATAAAATTTTAGTGCTCCAACAAGGACAACAGGTACGGTTCGGAGACCGGGATGAGGTTGTAGGAGAGTTAATGGGAGGCGTGAATGCAAACGATAAGTAGAGCATGGGTAAAATATTTTATATTGGCAGGCGTTTTCGGGTTCTGTGTGAACCTGGTTTTCCTTGCCCTGCCCATTTATATGATGGTTATCCATGATAAGGTGCTGTTTAGCTTCAGTACGGCCAGCCTTTTTACTTTGGCGACCGGGGTGGTAATCAGCTTTGTCATGATGGCCCTGATTGATTATTTCCGTGCCCGGATGCTGGGTCAGGCCGGCAATGACCTGGCCCAAAAAATGATGCCTTATGTATTTAAAAGCATGCAGGCGGATGCCGCAGGCGTTACGCGTTCCGGGTATACCCGGGGGCTTTTGGACCTTGAGCTGTTAAGAGATGCCTTTGTCGGGGGCCATATTGTAACTATTCTGGAGCTGCCCTGGGTGCTGGTGTACCTGGCAGTCATTTATCTTATACATCCCACGATGGGCTTTGTGAGTATTGGCGGCGTCTTTTTGATTACCATGTTTCAGCTTCTGCTTAAAAAAATCGAAACAAAGCGTTACACCGTGGCTGATGTCATGTTCCAGGCCAGTGTCGATTTTGCCGGTAACTGCCTGCGTCATGCCCAATTGATTTCCGGGATGGGGATGTTCTCCGCCGCCATGGAACAATACAGAGCCCGGTATGAAAAGAGCCTGGCTGCAAAGTCAGGGGCAGATGCGTTTCAATCTGCTTTTGGGACGGTCATCCGCCTGCTTCAGGTGACGGTGGTGGCGGCCGTGTTCACTGCGGGCGCTTTTGTGTTCTTCACCCACGAAGTGACCCAGGGGGGCATTTTTGCTGGAGTGATCATTATTACACGGCTTTTTTATCCCTATGAACGCAGCCTGCTGAATATGAAAGTCGCTGTTGAGGCGGCTGCGGCCTATAAGCGGCTGAAGCAATTTGTGAACACCCAGGAATCCAAACCCAAACTTTCCCTGCCGGTCCCCGAGGGGCGGTTTTCGGCAGAGTCCGTCACCCTGGCCCTTGATTCCAGAACGGTTTTATATAATATCTCCCTGGCGCTTGAGCCGGGTGAAACCCTTGGCATTTTCGGACCCAGTGCGTCGGGGAAAACGTGTCTTTGCAAGGTGTTGCTGGGCATCTGGCCGCCTTTGACGGGAAAGGTCAGACTGGATGGGGCGCAACTTTCCCAGTGGCCGGAGGATGAGTTGGGCCAATACCTTGGGTATATGCCCCAGGCACCCGATTTGTTCCCCGGCAGTGTGGCGGAAAATATTTCAAGGTTTGAGGAGATAGATTCTGAAAAAATCGTTAACGCAGCCCAGCGGGCCGGGGTCCATGAAATGATTTTAAAACTTCCCCAGGGGTATGAGACCCGTATTGATCAATCTGGACGAAATCTGGCGGCAGGCCAGCGGCAACTGATTTCCTTGGCCAGGGCCCTTTATGGCGATCCAAAATTTGTGGTTCTGGACGAACCCCATGCCCATTTAGATGATCTGGGTCTCAGGGTGGTGCTTGCCGCCCTTAAAAATTTAAAGCAGGAAAATGTGACCACCGTTGTGGTCTCGGACCGGCCTAATCTGATTGTGAACATGGACAAGCTTCTCGTGATCAAGGAGGGGCAGACTGCCATGTACGGACCTGGTAAAGAGGTGTTAACTAAGCTTGCCAACAATAAACAGTCCCAGCAGGCGGCAGGAGTATAAAAAATGAAAAAAGATCCAGTTTTAAATACAAACCCTTCAAAGTATATCATTGCAGGACTTTTGGTTATTATCCTTTTTTTCGGCGGCCTTGGGGTCTGGTCCGTTTATTTTCCCTTTCAGGGGGCGGTTATTGCTCCGGGTGTGGTGAATGTGTTCGGTGAAAGAAAGATGGT
>Ga0193964_1000785_pt1 | contig 14845 bp, 12 predicted proteins | sample FB_7_MG_FD_140323 | JGI IMG/M metagenome (GOLD analysis project Ga0193964, IMG submission 140323) | Microbial mat bacterial communities from the Broadkill River, Lewes, Delaware, United States - FB_7_MG | ecosystem: Environmental > Aquatic > Freshwater > River > Microbial mats | place: USA... | reverse complement strand
TTGAAAAATATTTGATTATCCTCAATAATTTTTGTTAGTTCTTCATGTTTTTCAAAAATTTTATTAAAAGATTTTTTAGCCTTTAATTTACCAATAAAATTTCCCATATTAATCCTTTTTTTTAATAAAAGTAAATTCATCTACTTTTCTAATATCACTAATTCTAATCTCAGATTTATAATTTATATTTTTATGTGCTATAAAAATATAATTTGATTGTTTGTTTTCTATTTTATATACCCTATATCCTATAAAATACCAAATAGGATTTAAATAACCAATATTACTAATATGAAATAAAATATAAATTAAGAAAAATATTAGAGAAATGGTAAATTGACTTTGTATATCAGGGAAGTTATTAAGCTCAAAAGCTATAACAATAATTGCTAAATATATGGGCATATATTCTGTGTATACTGGGTATATTTTTTCTATAGATAAATCATCTTTTGTTTTTTCATAAGATTTTTTTATCATATATGTTAATGAATACCATCCCAATAATAGACCAAATAATAAATAAAGTATAACGCTAGCATATTTATCATTTTTACAATAATCTAATATAAAATATTGATTATGAAGAAAATAAAAGAATAGTATCCAATAAAATGATGATATATTGGCTAATATTTTTCCAATCATTCGTAGTACTTTAGATATTTAGTTTGTTTGTTCTGTCCATTACATTGAGTAAAATATTGCTTTAATCTATTCCAGCTTATTCTTGGTGTTTTCATTCCTTCTAAATCTGAATTTATATAATCAACAACTTTTGAAGTACCATAGTAAGGATATCTTTCTTGCACTTTTAACCTTTTCATTATAAACTTTAGTTAAATCAATTATTATATACTCTATCCACTTATTCATCCATAAATATCCAAGATTATACAATAGAAAACATAATTAATCCCCCTCTATCACCTCTATAGGATTCAACTTTTTGAGTCTTTAGTTGTACCATTTTAAGCTCCTAGTATGGGTTTGTTTAGGATATTGACTTCTTTTATCTTTTATGTTATAATAAATTCATAAGTATTTGGGCTGGATTTTATCTTTGCTCGCCCCTTGGGGGCAACTTTGTTTACCCTATACTCCTCATAAGAATTTCATTTATTTTTAGTTTTAATGTTTTAGATATAAATGGTTTAACAATCTTTTTGACTCTTCTTTTTTTATCTATACTTCTTAGATGATTTATCTTAATAGTTGTTTTGTTTTGTACCATATAACCATATTTATCTACATCAATCACAACATTTGAAGGATATTTTTCATCCCCTCTTTTATAAGTAGTAAGAGGTACAACCACTATCTCATCTGAATAGACTTCACTTGATACAACTATTGCCATGTGTCTATAACAAAATTCATGTCCCATATTTAATCCATAGCTATAGCTATTTATATCATCACAATCTAGATCATCCTTTCTGTTACCAAACTCAACCCAAACTAATGAATATTTATTCAAATCTGCCCATCGTATACCCAAAACTTTTCCTTTAACTCACATTTTACATTCAGGTTTAATCTCAATAATTCGGGATAATTGTACCCTATTTATACCAAAAACACTAAAAACCCTAATCCCCCTCTATAACCTCTATAGGATTCAACTTTTCAAGTCTACGAATAGGCAGTATTACAGAGAGTAAAGATGCTATGATAATGGCTATAAGCGTTGTACTAAAGTAGCTACTCTTGATAGTTGCGTAGAGAGTGCTTGCCATTCCAAACTCCTCTAAACCATCAGAAAAAGCACTGAGGTCTAAACCGTAACTTTGCATAATGAGCAAGACTATACCACCCAAAATAGCCCCTATAATATAGCCACCTAAGCCTAAAATTAATGCTTCTATGATTACTTGCAAACGCATGTTTTTATAGGGTTGTCCTATGGCTAGGAGTATGCCAAACTCTCGTAACCGCTCTAGTATAGAGACTAGCATCACCCCCATTATCCCTATTAGCACCACCAACATAACGATAAAAAAACTGATACCGTTAAAGACCTTCATCATCTCTTGCATCTGTTCTAATGCAGGATAAAGCTCTAACCAACTGTAGATATCTTTATAAGGTAATAGCGTAACTATCTTCTCTTTTGTTTGTGCTAAGTTGGCTTTTGGGTCTATGCGTAGAGCTATTTGGGTACTATCACCTAAATGCAACCCTGCAAACTCTTGGGCTTTTGCTAGGGAGACAAAGAGAGCTATATCATCTATGGCAGGGTTTGTAGTCTGTACTATAGCTTTGATACGCAAAGAGATAGAGGTCAAGTCACCCTCTATATTTTGGCTAGAGAAGACTACTCTACTGCCTACAGAGAGTTTCATTGTTTTGGCTAATTTTTTGCCTATAAGTGCATAGTTTTTTTGCGTACTCCATGTGCCATCTATAATAAACTTCTCAAACTCTCCAAATTTTTGCTCCTCTATCTTATCTATCCCTATAAGCTTTGCCATAGATGATTTGTGTGCTGTCGAGACTAATCCTGTGACTTTGACGCGTTGGGCTATGGCTGTTATTGTATCTATTTGAGAGAGTTTTTGGATAATGGTAGGAGTCTCTTTGATATGGTATTTGAGGCTTTGGTGGAGTCTATGGGATGGAGCATAGATGGAGACCTCTCCACTATCACTTCTAAGTGTATTATCTATCATATTGTTTGTCATACCATCATAGAGACCTTGGATGCCTAGCATCACGCTCATACTCACACCTATCATCAACACCACCAAAACCCCACGGGCTTTGCGTCGCCATACATTGAGCCACGCTAGTTTGAAGATGAGTCTGTATCTGTTAGACATGACGCATAGCCTCCACAGGAGAGAATTGTCTCGTATAGTAGATAGGGTAGATGATAGCCAAAAAGTTAAGCACCAACACCACAGCACCATTCCAACAGATAGTCCAGAGGTCAAAACGGGTAGGTACAGCATCCGAGACTATGCCATACTCTTTGTAGGTCTCTGCCATACCCTCTATGATAATAGGGTGTAGCTCAAAGTAGTAGGCGAGATAGCCGCCTAGCACCATCCCTATGATAACGCTAGAGAGTGCTAATAGGGCTGTTTCTAAAAAGAGCAGAGCCGTTACATCAAACGAACGCAGACCCAAAGCACGCAAGAGACCTAGCTCTTTGATTCTCGTAGATATATTGATAAATCCATATATCATTATTACAAAAAATATCACCACAAAAAAGAGTCCCAAAGAGATATACCCAAAGATACTATCTACCTCCATAGCCTGTACCATAGAGGCCATCAAAACTCTCCAAGAGGCTACCTCTATATCTTGGGGCATTTTTGTTTGGATATAAGATACTATACTCTCTACTGCTTCTATATCACCCACAGCTACCACGATATACGAAGCCATATCCTCACTTAGCATCAGCTCATCAAAATAGCTCTTGTTTACAAACGCACTTGAAGCATCAAACTCAAAGAGACCTGTTTTAAATACTCCTACCACCTCAAAATTCTCAGCACTAAAAGAGTAATCTATAGAAGAACCCACAAAGGCAATCTTGTCACCTATCTTTACTTTGAGCCGTTGGGCGAGGTCTGCACCTATATATATGGCAGTGGTATCACTCTTTTCTAAGTATCTACCTTGATGCAGAGCCTCTTTGAGCTTAGATATTTGGCTCTCTTTTTGAGGATTGATACCTGTTACCATAGACCCCACAGAGTCCTCTTGTGTAGAGAGCAGTGCATAAGACTCTAATCTAGCAGAGTAGGCCTTGATACCTGCAATACCCTCTAGCCTCTTCTCTACTCTCTTTACCCCCTCTAAAATAGTATCATAAGAGGGGTTCTCTCTATACTCTTTATACATTATTTGCAAAGAGCCTGTATAAATATCCAAAGAGTTTTTGAGCATACTCTTGTGAGACCCATCCATAAATGCCACATAGACCACAAAGAGTAAGGTACTTAAAAGTGTCAAGAAAAAGGTTGTAAGTGAGCGACCTTTGTAATAGATAATATTTTTTAGAGCCAAAGAGAACATAGAGTAGCTCCTAACGAGAGTATCGTTTGAGGGCTTGTTTGCTAAAGTAGCTACTCTCTATACCTTGGTCAAACTTTGCATCTACTATTTTGATAGTGGTTTTGTTGCCTTGTTTACTCTTTTCAAAAGGCACTATCACCATTATGGTGGTGACAAAGTGAGAGCCAAACTTTTTGACCTTGCTATAACTCATCTTTCGTACTTTTTTGCCATCATCATCATAAAATATATCTTCTACTTGTGTATAGTATTTGGTATCTATTTTGGAGACTATCTTACCCCAAACTACCGCTACATCTCTGCGAGGGATAAGCTCTAGGGTAACAATGCTCCCTCTCTTCTCTAGTACTTTAGCCTTGTAGTCATCGACTAGAGAACTCTGTTTGACCATATCATCATTGGTAAAATCCGTACCCATCCAGCTTTGGAGCATCATAGAGGGTGGTATTTTTACTATTCGTTCTATCTTTGGGATATACTGCCACATCTGCTTATCTAGGTTGAGAAAGGTGATACCTCTATCACGAGAGGGTGAGAGTATCTTGGTAAAGTTTTTCTTTTTTCCTTTGCCCCAACTCTCTATAAGCATACTCCTTGAGTGTCTTTTGGTTTTGATTTGCATCTCTATCTTGGAGTAGACATCTGTGCCTCTAAGGTTTTTTTCTAATTTTTTGATGATGGTTTGTGCCGTCTGGGCAAAGAGGAGAGTAGAGAGAAAAATAAGTGTGAGCAGTAGTTTTTTCATAGTAGATACCTTTGGATTCTATATGTTTTATTCTACTCCTTAAAGCTTAGAGTTATTGATAGCTATAAAATAACTACTCTATTTCTTCCATTATCTTTGGCATTATAGAGGGCTTTATCGGCTCTTTTGATAGTACTTGTTATGGTCTCTCCTTGGATATAGATACTTCCTCCTAGACTGCAAGTAATATTCTTATCTATAGAAAATTGATGTTTTGCTATAGATTTGCGTAAATTTTCTAATGCTAGAGTTAACCCATCTAAAGAGTGTATCTTTAAGATTATAATAAACTCTTCTCCTCCCCACCGTATTAATATATCATCTCTTCTTGAAAATTTATTTATCATCTTCACTAATTCTATTAAGACCTTATCTCCTATATCGTGTCCATAAGTATCATTAACATTTTTAAAAAAATCTATATCCAACATACATAAAGCTAATCTATTTCCAGACTTTGTATAGTCAATAATTATCTGCTGAATGTTTTGTTTAAAATACTCTCTATTATAGGTATGGGTGAGTGTATCATGGAGCGTCTTCTCTCTTAGTTGCATCTGCTCTATCATTGTGGCACTAATGTCAGAAAAAGAGAGAATATAGATATCATTTTGATAGAGATTAATAGAGAGAGAGAAGAGATGGATTTGTTGGTTTTGATTCATCATAGCAACAATACTTTCTGATTTGGGAAGCTCTCTTACCACTTCTACCCAATCTCTTGTATCTTTTATTTTTCCTAAGTGAAAAAATCTATCATCTTCAATAAATTTTTGACATACACATTGATACTCTTCAATAAAATCATCTAAGTTTTCAAGATTAAAAAAATCAAAAAACTTTTGATTTGCATAAGTGAGTCTCTCTCCACTACTTAAGAGGACTATATTCTCTTGTTCATTCAAAAGATGCTGAAGATTCTCTTTTTGTAAGGAGAGATTATAAATTTGTTTTGAGACAATAAATATTAGAGAAAATATTAAAATAATAGCTGTATAAAGTAAAATAAAAAAGATTGTATATCTATTATTTATATCAATAAGTTCATCAAAACTAGAGTATGCAACAATATACCCTGCATGAATATTTTCGGTATTTTTAATATCCAAAAAGTGAATCATATAGCCTCTTTGGTTCATAGTGAGAGGAATACTAAAACTCTCTCCTGCTTTTATCTGATTATCTATAAGCTCCCTATGCTTTTGTATAGAGCATTCTAACTCTTTGACAATGGGGCTGTTTTGTAATTTTTTTGTTACAAATGATATTTCAGGGTTTTCAATATAGTAGTTTGCCAAGAGAGCTGTCTTGATAAAATAATCTTTGTGCCACTCAAAGACTTTATCATACGACTCCTCTTTAGAGATAACCAACTGATACCCAAGCAGAGGGAGTACCTCATTTAACTCTTTTTCTATAGATTCAAATGCTATAGAGAACTCAATACTTCCTAAATGTTCTTTCTTATAAACAATAGGAAAAACATAGCGAAATCCTGGATAAACTTTGCCACCCTCAAAACCTGATATTTTTTCTTTATCTATATTGGCTACTCGTATAGATTTTCTAATCGTAAGCAGAGAGTCTCCACTTCGATGGGGTTTATGAAACCTCAAAAGACTTTTACCATCATGCGTATGAAAATGAAATTGTCTTATATTAATTTTTTTCATCTCATTGTACTCTTTATAGAGTTGTCTGTATATTCTTCCTCGTAAAAGATTTTTTTGGCTATTAGAGGCATATTTAAACTCTTTCAAAAGCTCCATGATAGCACCATTCTTTAATAAATAATTCATATCTTTTTGGGCAGATATTTTATATGTATTGAGGACAGAACTATAAGATATCTCTATCATCTGAAGAGATTTATACATAATATTTCCTATATCTTTCTCTCTCTCTTTATGCAAAAAATTATAAATTATATACAGAAGAATCAATAATAAGAGTGCTGTGAATATAAGTTGCTTCTTCATTACATATTACCCTCCAAGGGAATAGTATCAAAATCAACCTCAAATTTTTCATACTCTTTTGGAGATGCTTTAAGCATTCCTCGTGATGGTATTCCTCCCCAAAGAGTATAAATGCTCTTAGGAATACTCAAAAGTCTCTTCTCTAGTATATCAATCTCCTCTTTTGAAAGCGTTTGAGTATTGGCTACCAAAGAGAAACCAGGAAGTTTATCACTTTGGGCTATAATCTCCATCCCCAAACTCTCATACTGCTTGGCAATAGTATCTTTGGCTCCTGCAACTACAAACTCCCCCTCTAGGGTTCTAAGAAGTGCATTAGTATGTGACATAGTATATCTATATTTTTGTTGGGAGAGATCAATATTAAAGCTCTTTTTGAGCAGAATATTCGTCATATAGTATCCACAAGTAGAGAGGGGTTGCGTGAGTGCTATTTTGAGAGATTGCGAAGTATCTATAGTGTCATCTTTAAATTTTGCCAAGACACACCGATAATTACACTTTCCATCTAATTGCTTAAAAGTAACAATTGGCTGTATATATTTATAGTGTTTTGTTAAATAGAGATAAGGAAGTGGACCCAAATAGGCAATATCTATAGAGCCATCTTTAAAGCCTTTGATAATATCTGCATAATCTTGTTTGTAGATATACGCTATATTTATATTAAATTTTTTCTTAAGATAGCTATTCATAGGAAGAAACTCTTCAATATTCTGCACACCCTTTTTGAGAGGGAGTGGTGCAAAATAGAGTATATCTTTTGCCTGAAGTGTAGAAAAACAGAGTGCTACAAGTAATAAATAAATTCTTTTCATGCTATCTATTTTATCAAAAAGTGTGTTAATAGTAAGTAGTACAAAGAGTATAAGCAGAGTTATTAGAATTGTGATCTATTCTATTACGATATTTGAATGATGTTTTGTCTGCTATATATCCTTTTGAGGATTCTTATAACTATGCCAATGCTTTTTCTGCTTCTATAAGTGCTACAACACCTCTATGCATATCCCCAACAGCTTCTACTTCTGTAATACCTAATCTACGACGATTACTAATATCATAGATGCCACCTTCACTTTGGCTATGCTCTCCATGAATACCTCGAATTTGCAGATGATACTTCTGTGCAATAGCCTCAAATGCTTCCATATCTTGGGCTAATTTTGGCAATGCTATATGCACACTCGCTCTCATAGCAGTTCCCAAGTTTGTAGGGCAAGAGGTGATATATCCCAAATGCTCACTATATGCAAAAGGAACCTCTTTTTCTAAACTTTTGATAGCCTCTACAAGTCTGCTAAAGACCTCTTTGATATCTCCACCCTGTTGCATAGAGATAATTCGCAGTTGATCCTCTTCATTGACCCAGACTAAAAAAGTTTTGTTTTTGTTATGATAGATTCCTCTTCCTTGTGGCCAATCACGGTTGAGTCCTACCGCATCTAAAAATCTATCTCCCTCTTTGAATAAAAAATGCTCTTTTATAAGACGCTCTTGTGTCTCTTTGCTCATACCAAGAAGTGGATAGTACTCTCCTGAGAGTTCTCCTTCTAGTTTGTTGAGTGCTGTAACCACCCTAGAGGTCACTTCATCTCTTTGAGCTGTAGAGATAGCTGGCCCTAGAGGAAGATTGGCTACATTTCGTCCTACACGAATACGAGTAGAGAGTATAAACTCCCCATCCTTATCGGGATTTGGTGCATCAAGCTCATCAAGATTAAGATTACTTTGATGCTTCTCTTCTTTGCCAAACCCATGGTACTCCTTGATAATAGCATCAAAAAGTGGGGCAAAAAGTCTATACGACTCCTCATCACCAGCATATACACCAATACCACTATCACTGTTTTCTACACCAGAGTTAATCGCTTGTGAGAGGGTAAAGCCATTTGCTGTACGCTTCTCTTTGAGTGCTTCAAAAATCTCTGGAGTAAGATATTTAGAGAGAAGTGATGTACAATCTTTTGGAAAATTTGGGTAGTTCATTCTATTCCTTTAGTTCTGATTTAGACTCTACTAATAGCAAGAGCCATATTAAAGAGTCGTTTTCCTAAGGCACTATATTTATGCTCTTTGGACCATTGTGTAGCTAACTCTTTTTGGAGTTGTGCTTTGGAGCTGTTTTGAGTAATATCCCCAATAATCTCCTCTATACTATTTGCCATCTGCGTAGGCGAAGTTCCCATAAGTTGATAAGAGGCACTCTGTACATCATCAAATATAGCCAAAGGTGTAACTGCTACTGGTCTATGTGATGCTAATCCATACCGAACAGAAGCACTAGATGACTCTCCTGTCTCTTGATATGGAAAGAGTATAAGGTCACTACTATGAAGTGCATCCAAGGAGTCACTATCGGGTAAGAAATCTGTAATAAGTTCAATTTTATCTTCAAGATGTAACTGCTCTATCTTCTTTTGTGCCTTGGCTATAAGCTCTGTAGAGAGAGGCACAGGATAGGCAGAATTTACCATCTTCAGTCTAATATCAAGCCCTCTTGAGAGAAGTATGGCACAAGAGTCAATAATCTCTAATAATCCCTTGTGTGGCAAGAAGAATCCATAAGTTGCCAATACAAAACTTTGACTCTTTGGCGAAGAGAGTGTAGGTGTATAGTCTAAAATACCATGAGGAAAGAGTGCTACATTCTCTACTAATCCATACTCTTTGAGCCTATTGAGGTCATTGACAGAGTGTACCAAAACGCGTGATACTTGACGCATAGCAGGGATAAGTTGCTGGAGTTTTTTGTGTGGGGTAAGCTCTGCATCTGTTGTGGCGTGCATCATTATAATAATATCTCTCTTTTGGGCAATCTGTTGCAAAAGAAAATCATTAAAGTGGTTAAAATCAAAAAAACTATAATTAAACTGAATTACCAAAAAGTCAATACCCTCTTTGGTAATAGTCTGCGTTAAATTTCCAAGGCTATTGCCATCTCCCATCTCCCAACAGCGATGCACAAGAGGCGAATCAGGTGTAGTAGGTGTCTCTATATAAGGAGCCAAGAGAGTAATTGGCTCAGAGATAGCACCCAAAAGATGCTCAGAGTAAGAGGCAATACCACACTTGCTATTCCAACTACTTATCCAACCTATTTTTGGCATAGCTGTTTTGTCCACAAGAGCAAGAGCTTTGGAAGCATCAAGTAATCTTTGTGCTACCTTATTCCATGTAAACTCTCTAAGGAGTCTCTCTTTGGCTTTTTGTGACTTTTGGACTCTTTTTTCTAATGGGAGAGCATGTACTTCTAGCATAAGAGCAGAGAGATGCTCTGCTGATGGCTCTGCCCATACAGAATCAAAAAGTTCAAAGTGTGTTTGAGCCAAACCAAAGTTATAATCAATAAGCCACGCAGTAGTCTCATCACAAAAATCTAACTGTCCGCCCCATCCTGTAGTAATCACAGGCAAATTAGAGAGCATCGCCTCTGCAAAAGGGACTCCAAACCCTTCTGCTCGACTAGGACCAACTAAAGCATCACACTGCAAATAGAGTGCTTTTAGCTCTTGGTTACTTATATCCTCTTCTATAATAACTACATCAGGAAAGTTTGCTTTTTTTGCTCTCTCTTCTTGAAGCCACTCATGAATTTTGTTGTGTGGATTTGCAAATGTCTTAATTACCAAACTCACATCGTCATTTATATCAAAAGCCTCTCCATAGGCTCCAAGAAGCACATCTGCACCTTTTCGTGGAAAACATGAAGAGACATGCAAAAACTTAAATTTTTTTGCCTCTACTGTGTAACTACTCTCTGGTTCTATCCTCTCCCAGTGGTCTACACCGCACCCAGAAGTAACCATAGGCACACTTACACCATTATCTACCATAATTTTTTGCACATGCTTTGAGAGTGTAGTCATAGCACCCAAAGAGCTATTAAACGCATCGACCCACTCTCTAGGAAATCCTGACTCTTCCCATGCATAATGGTGAAGCATATTGAGTGATGCATTCATATCATCTACTCGTGGAGGATAGAGATTTCTACTTATGATTTGAGCCTCATTGGGTAGAAGTGATTTGTTGTAGAGTTCTTGAATCTTTGGATTCTCTTCTAAAAACTCTCTATTTGGTTCAAAGTCTCCAAACCCCTCTGTAGAGTGCAGAGCTACATTACACCCTAGTCTATCGAGTGCAAGAGCTGTCTCTCTATTGAGCAGAGCCAAACTATAACTACTATCAAAAGGTCCCTCTATACGCCAAGTAGGTCTATACTCACTCATATTAAAATTATATCTATAGAGGTCTAAACTCTGCTCATTTTTCTCTATAGCCAAAGAAGCTTTGATAAGAGAATCATTTGATGGCTTATACTCTAGTGCCTGAATGCTCTCTATAAAGTCATCTCTGTGTAATGGTCTCTCTTGGGGAGTGTATGCCTCTATTGCACCAAGAGCCAACTCTGCAGTAAAGTTCCAGTCAAACTTCTTGGCTTGTTCTATAGAGTGCTTTTTTAGCTCCATATAGAACTCTTTATTGGTTAATACTTCTGATATTTTTTGAGTCATATCACATATTGAAAAGGGATTAAAGAGAGCATCATCTCTACCAATCACCTCTGGAATACTACTCACATTTGAGCCAATAACAGCACTCCCACAAGACATAGCCTCCAAAACAGGCAGACCAAAACCTTCATGCAAAGAGGGAAAGACAAAGAGGTAACAAGAGCTATAGAGTCCTATCAAATCTTCATCAGGAGCAAATCCAGTAAGAATAACCTCATCATCCCCTAAACCTAATGCAGAGATAGTATCTTCTAGGACTGCTCTTTGCTCTTTTTTTAATCCACATACCAAAACAAGCTGATGTGCCAAGCGTATAGGCTCTGCCAAAAAAGCAAATGCATAGATAAGTCCTACAAAGTTTTTTCTCTCTTCATAAGCACTTGTATGCATCAAAAATGGTCGAGTAATATTATACTTTTTTTCTACACCCATAAAAGCTTTGTCACGAGAGAATTGCGTATCATTTGCTGTAGAGATATTTGTAACTTTTTTAGGGTCAAAATGGAGATACTCCAAAGCCTCTTCTCTTGCAGAGTCTGATATAGACAGAAGTAAATCTGCTCTTTTTAAAGACTCTATCTTTCCTCTGTACCATCTATTCATCATACTGTTGCCTAGATAATTTTGAGGGTGAATAAAGGGAATAAGGTCATAGAAGATAACAGCTGTAGGGATTTGCTTGGAGAAGTTTCCAATAGAAGTTACAGAGTTATCCATAGCCCCCTCAAACAAAGAGGTAATAAGAAAGAAATCAGGATTAATATCATTTACCATCTTCTCTAACATTATTTGAGATGTTTTATTATTCCACTCATTCTCTAGGTTAAGTTCATCAGTATCCCCTACACCCCAAAAGTAGACAAAGTTTTTGGGAGAGAGAAGCGTATTGAGTTCTTTTTTTAATATCTTTACCTCATTGGGAAAAAGCATATTTAATAAAATTACTATCTCATGCTCTCCGCGATTATCAATCAACCCTTTAATCAAAGCTCTTGTATAACGACCTATACCTCTATTTCTACTAAGGCTTAATGCCCCTTGAGGGTCAATTAATATACGCATATTATCTCCTTATTTAATACTATAGTTTAGTTTTGGGGGAATCCAAGTGGTACCGACAAACTCACTATGTGCTGAGTTTGTCACATGAAAAAGAAGCATATTATCTCTCCACTCATAGTTTTTAATCACATGAGAGTGACCAGAGTGAACAGCTACAGCTATAGAGTAGGAGCCTACACCTATATTTGCCTCAAACTCAAAGAGGTAAGTTATGCTTTTACCTGCTTTTAAATCTTGAATTGGTTCACCCAAATGGTGTGTATTTGTGCCAAAGAGAGCCTGTCCTAGCCTATCTTTTATCATATATCCCAAAACAAGTTCATCAATATCTTGGTGTACCTCTACAACCACTTCAAGCGTAACTCTATCACCAACCCCAATATACTCTACCTCTTTGGAGTCAATAGAGAGTTTACTAGAGAGGATAGTAACCTCTCCTGTACCTGATATAGTTTGGGTTGTACCACTTTGTTCCTCTTTTTGTTCTAGCTTGGAGTTCTCTTTTTGTGCTATAAGGGCATTATAGTAATCCATAACATCTTTGGGGTCTCCATCTTTGATAAGAGTCCCTTGTTCTAAAAGAATAGCTCTATTACAGATAGACTGAATTGCATTGCTATCATGAGAGACCAATAAAAGTGTTGTTCCCGCCTCTTGGAAATCTCGAATACGAGCAAAGCTTTTGTGTTGAAAATAGGCATCTCCCACAGAGAGAGCCTCATCGACTATCAGTATTTCGGGACGGTACGCAGTAGCTACTCCAAAGGCAACACGCATCTGCATACCACTAGAGTAGGTTCGCACAGGTTGGTCAAAATATTCACCAATCTCCACAAACTCCTCTATCTCTTCAATAACTCTATCAATCTCCTCTTTTGAAAATCCCATAAGACCTGATGAGTGATAGATATTTTGGCGACCTGTTAAATCTGGATGAAATCCCATTCCAAGCTCTAATATAGCAGAGACTCTTCCGTGGATACCAATGCTCCCAAAAGTTGGCTTAAGCGTTCTTGTAATAATTTTGAGCAGTGTACTCTTTCCTGCACCATTTTGTCCAACAATCGCTACAGATTCACCTGAATTAATCGAGAAACTTATATCTTTTAAGATACTATGCTCCTCTTTGGGTGTCACACTTGCTCCAAACCACGAGAAGACCCTCTTCCACTCACTACTATAATCAAGAAATGATTTACTCAAACGAGTAACACTTAGAATAGGAGTCATAATAGGTCTGCCATTTCTGCATTCGATTTACGATACAAAAAAAGAGCAAGAGTCAAAAGAGCTAATGACAAAAGAGAGGGATAGATTAAAAGAGCCAATTGAGGCATCTTATTGTAGACCAAAATAGAGTGGTACCCCTCTATAATACCTGTCATAGGGTTTAAAAAAAGAAGATGACGATACTCTTGGGGTATCATAGATGAAGCATAAACCACAGGAGTCAACCAAAACCAAAATTGAAATACAATTGACATAACCTGTCCAATATCACGAATAAAAACATTTAAAATACCCAAAGTCAAACCAATACCAATAGCCAAAGCCATAGTGAGTACCATAAGCAGAGGTATCCACAAAAGAGCCGAAAAGGTAAAGTGACCCAAAAATGCAAAGACAATAACCATAACAATAAAGAGCAACAAGAAGTTTATAAGAGAGCTTCCAATAATAATAAGAGGAAGCGTTAGTTTAGGAAAAGACATCTTTTTGATAAGATTCCCATTATCAATAAAGACAGTAAGCATTCGACTAGCAATATCCATAAAGAGTGTCCAGCCTACCATTCCTGCCATAAGGTAGATAGCATACGCATATTGACTCTCTATACCTGGTAGTTTTGCTTTGAGGACAGCAGAGAGGACTAACGCATAGATAAGTACTTGTGCAAGAGGATGAAATATCATCCATAATGCTCCTAATTTACTCCGCACAAAACGGGAACGAAACTCTGTTTTGATAGAAGAGATAATAAAATATCGATAACTCCAAATATCTCGAAAAATCCTATTCATAAGCTATATTCTTCTATAGTCATCTTCTACTCTTACAATATCATCTTCACCCAAATAGTCTCCAACCTGTGCTTCTATCAAAACTACATCTATCTTGCCAGGATTCTCTAATCTATGCATCTCTCCCATTGGTATATAGGTAGACTCATTTGCTTTTACCAAAGTTTCTTTCTCTCCAATTCTAACTATAGCCGTACCACTTACAACAATCCAATGTTCACTACGATGGTAATGCTTTTGGAGTGAGAGTCGCTTTCCTGGTTTGACAACTATTCGTTTAATTTTATAATGTTCACTCTCTTCTAAGATAGTATAAGTACCCCAAGGTCGATGAGCAGTAAGATGTATATGGTGGAGTTCACTCTCTCTTCCTTTTAGCTCTTGGACTATATCTTTAATTTTTTGTGAACTTCCTTTGCGACTTACAAGAAGTGCATCAGGAGTATCTACAACTATCAAATCATCAACATCTGCCAAAGTAATCATTCT
>Ga0193964_1000784_pt1 | contig 14856 bp, 17 predicted proteins | sample FB_7_MG_FD_140323 | JGI IMG/M metagenome (GOLD analysis project Ga0193964, IMG submission 140323) | Microbial mat bacterial communities from the Broadkill River, Lewes, Delaware, United States - FB_7_MG | ecosystem: Environmental > Aquatic > Freshwater > River > Microbial mats | place: USA... | reverse complement strand
TATCATTTACACAAGGAGATCAAGTAATACCAATCGATCCTGGACAAATGATGGTTTATGATGCACAAACAGGAAATATTGAAGTGAAGCAAGGTGCTCTTGAAGAGAGTAAAGAGATGAATAAAAACGAGAAAAAGAAAAAAGACGACAAAGACGATAAGGCTGAGAAAAAAAACGACAAAAACGATAAAGCTGAGAAAAAAGATGACAAAGACGATAAAGCTGGGAAAAAAGATGACAAGAATGGAGACAATAAACCTACAGAGGAAAAACCAAATGATGAAGGGCCAGATTTAGGAGAACCAAACTCAGGAGGACCAGATGATTTACCTCCACCTGAAGAACCTCCTTTTTTTGATTTTCCACCATTAGATCCTCCTGAGTATGATGATCCTAATGATAAACCAAAAATAACTACGCCAGATTCTACGCCAGATTCTAAGCCAGATTCTACGCCAGATTCTACGGTTAAAGGATACAATCCAGTAACAGGTTTACCTATACCATCAGAACTAGCGCTTCTGGGTACAAGAGATCCTATAGGTTCAGATAGCATATCATCATATGGATATTGGGTAGATGAAACTAGCAAAGATATAGGGACATATGCACAAGGGACAACTACTATGATTTCAGAGATAGAAGCATTGACAGATGTTGGTGGTACAATCAACTATTCTGGAAATGTTGCGGCGCTTATTGGTAATTCTAGAATAACATCAGGAACAGTTGGTTTAGCTATTGACTTTTCTACTAGTTCATTTTCAGGTAGTATAAACATACCAAATGGTAGTGACTTATGGAATGCACAAATAAATAGTAGTTCGATGGTAAAATATAGTAGGACTTTTTCAACAGATAAGATTACAACAGGAGAGAGCAGTACAATAGAAGGTATTACAGGTAACTTAAAAGGTACATTTTATGGTTCTCAAGGAGCACAAGTTGGAGGTGACTTTTATCTAAATAGTACAAGTGATGGAAGCGTACGAGGTTCTTTTATTGCTCCGAAACAATAAAGAATAAAATTCTAACTATAAATAATATTTAACCTTTTTTTGGTATCATAACAGATATCAAAAAAAGGAACAAAATGAAAAAACTATTATTACTTTTATTAAGTATAGCTTTTCTTCAAGCTGCAAATCCAATTGCAGTTTTACAAACTACTCAAGGAAATATTGAGATAGAACTTCGTCCTGATTTAGCACCATTAGCTGTTGAAAACTTTACAACACATATCAAAGATGGATACTACAATGGACTTATATTTCACAGAATCATAAAAGACTTTATGGTACAAGGTGGAGATCCTACAGGAACTGGACGTGGAGGAGTATCAATTTGGGGTAAGCCTTTTAAAGATGAATTTAGTTCAAAAGCGATGTTCAACAAAAGAGGAATATTAGCTATGGCAAACTCTGGTAAAAATACAAATGGAAGTCAATTTTTCTTAACAACAGTAAAAACACCATGGTTAAATGGAAGACATACAATTTTCGGTTACATAAAAGGTGACGATAGTTTTAATACATTAAATAAACTAAATAACATAAAAACATCAGGAAGATACGGTGGAGACAAACCACTAGAGGTTCAAAAGGTTATAAAAGCTTACATCAAGTAAGCTTTTATAGTATTAGTTTAGTTTTTGTATAACTTTCATTAAAAAACTTGCAGAATTTTTAGCACTACTTTCTAAAAATTCATCAAAATTAAATCCAGCATCCATATCAGCAGTATCACTAATAGCTCTAAGTATTAAACATGGAACTTCTAATGCATCACAAACAACAGCAACACTAGCACCTTCCATCTCTAAAGCATCAGCGTTAAAAGTTGTCTCAATAAAAGATTTTCTTGCTTCATCAGCAACAAACTGATCACCAGTAGCAATAATACCCTCAATTATTTTGATATCATTCTCTTTTGCAACCTCAAGAGCAATATTTTTTAAAGATTCATCAGTATTCACATACACACTTCCACCAGGCACAAAGCCATGAGGATGACCAAAAGCAGTGATATCTAAGTCATGTTGAGAAAGTTGATTTGCAACAATCAAATCCCCTATTTTTAGCGCAGGATTAACCCCACCAGCAACACCAGAAAAAAGTAAAGTATCACATCCAAACTTTTGAATCATAGTAGATGCAGTTAAAGTAGAAAAAACTTTTCCTATTTTTGAATATGCAATCACAACTTCAAGATCACCAAGTTTACACTCATAGTAAGTATTGTTTGCATAATCATTTTTTTTGATATCAGTAAAGTATTCTAAAAGAGGAGTAATCTCCTCTTCCATTGCACCCATTATTGCTAATTTAGTCATTTAGTTTTCCTATAGTCTCTTCCAGACTTTTCATATCTGAAATATTTAATGTAGGAACAGATTTGATAATCTTTCTATTTAGACCTTTTAAAACTGCACCATTTCCAAACTCTACAACACAATCAAGCTCACTAGCATGTGCAACAATAGAATGTTTATATTTCACTGGATTGATTAATTGCTTACCTAATAATTCAATCGCTTCATCTTTTGTATTATAAGCTTGAGCTGTAACATTTGAGATAACAGAAGTATCAAACTTATCAGTAATAAAATCATTTAAATATGGATTTAGTTTTTCAACAGCACTTGTAAGTAACTCACAATGACTAGCAACACTCATATCAAGAACTATTGCTCTTTTAGCACCCGCTTCTTTATAAGTATCTACAAGTGATTCTAAATCTGCTTTGATACCAGCAACAACAATTTGACCATCCATATTGTAATTTGCTGCCCAGATTTTTTTACCCTCTTGTCTTTGAGATGCAGTTAACTCTTCAACTTTTGCATCATCAAGACCAACAAGTGCCATCATACCAGCTCCTGCACCTGCACAAGCTTCATTCATAAACAAACCTCTTTTATGCACTAATTCAACTGCATCTAAATAATCAATCGCACCACTAGCAACTAAAGCAGAAAATTCTCCAAGTGAATGACCAAGTACAAACTCAGGTTTGATATCACATTGTGATTTAAAAATCTCTAAAGCAATACAACTTACAAGTAAAATTGCAGGCTGAGTATACTCAGTTTTTCCTAGATTATCATTCTCTTGAAACAATAATTCCTCAAAACTAAAACCTAATCTATCACTTGCTTTTGAAACCATATCTTTTGCAATATCACTATTTTCCCAAAACTCTTTACCCATACCAACAGTTTGACTACCTTGTCCAGGGAATATAAAAGCTAATTTTTTCATATAATTTTTCCTTTTTAAAAATAAAAACTCCTATTTCACAAAGAAATAGGAGTTTGCATAAGTTATTTATTGTTATAAATAAAACTTAACTGCAGCTTCCACCACCACAACATCCAGAACCTGACTCAGCATGATCATGACCATGACCATCATCACTACAACAAGAATCTTGCATTCCGCCAACCATTCCAGATTGAATCTCTTCAGCAGTAGCATCTCTTACTTCTGTCACTAAAACTGTAAACATTAAAGTTTTTCCAGCCATAGGATGGTTATAATCAATTACAACTTCATCTTCTTTTAAATCTTTAACAATAACTTGTACTGTTTCACCATTTTCACCCGTACCATATAAAGACATACCAACAGCTAATTCGATACCTGCAAATTGTTCTTTTGGTAAAGTTTGTACAGCTTCTTCATTATACTCACCATAACCATCAGCTGGTTTAACTAATACATCTGTATTATCACCCGCATTTAATTTTTCTAATTCAGATTCTAAACCTGGAATAATTTGTTGCATACCACTGATATATGATAATGGAGCTCCTCCAACATTGCTATCTAATTGTTCTTTTGTATCTGCATCTGTTAACGTATATTCTATTGAAACTACTTTGTTTGACATAATTTTCCTTTTATTTTATAATATTTATTTAATTTTTTTAGAAGCTTCTTTTGCTTCATTTGAATCTGGGTAAATATCTACAATTGTATTGTAAAAATTTTGTGAATTTTCAGTATCACCCAACTTTTCAAAAGCAATAGCACTGTGAAGTAATAATTTTGGTAAATATTTAGCTTTATCATAAAGTGTCATACTTGTTTTAAAATAATGCAATGCACTTTTATAATCTTTTCTATAATAGTTAATTTCACCTAAATAATAATTACACTCAGCTGGTCTATGTCTTTTAGCAATAAGTTGCTCCAAAATTGGTATAGCTTTTGTAAAATGATCTTTTTTAAATAAAATCCTAACCTCTTTCATAAGCTGTTTAGGAGATTTTTTACTTTTAGTAGCTGCTTTTTTTACTTTTTTATTTTCTCTTTTATCTAAAATTGCTATAAGTTTATTAAACTCTTTTTTTGTAACATATTTAGCATTTATCTCATTTACTAAAAGTACAATTTTATCAAAAGATTTTTTTAATGTTTTGATATTTTGAGTGTTTTTATCAATTTTAAGTTCTACAGAATATAATTCATCAGTAAATTTCTTTATATTTTCATCATTTGTTTTAAAATATAAAGAGTTGTTTTCCAAATCTAGAGTTGATTTTTCTTTTAATGATTGAAACTCATTTTTGTGTTTTTTTAATTCTAAATTTATCTTATTTAGTTTAGAACCCTCACCTTCGAAAAGAGATTCTAAGCCATCAATTCTTTCATTTAAATCTTGAATTAAACTATCAGCTTTTTTTATTTTTTTTTCATTTTTTGATAAGATTTTTTTGTTTTTAACAATAACCTTTTCAGCACTAGTAAGTCCATATGGCGTTTGAGACTCTAAGTCTCCCGCACCAAACATAGACCTTTCAGCCATAGCTGATGAAATAAAAATAATACAAATCGTTATAAGTAATTTAAACAATAAAAACTCTTAATTATGGTAATAGTCGGTAATCAACTCTTCTATTCATTTTCCAACAAGAAGTATTCTTTTGGTTACATACTGGATTACTTTCACCATAACTAACCATCATAATTCTACTTGCATTAATTCCATCTGCAATTAAAGCATCTTTAGCTGTTTTAGCTCTTTTTAAACCTAAAGCATAGTTATACTCATCAGTTCCCCACTCATCACAGTTACCTTCAAGCTTGATTTTTAAACTATCGTAAGATTGAATAGTAGTATCAATTTTTGTATAATTAGTTGTTGCAACTTCTCTCATCTCATCAGTTAATTTGAATTTGTCAAAGTTAAAATGTACAGACTCTAATAAAACAACATTACCATCAATATCACTTTGAACGCTATGCACACCATCGTGTGTTAAAGCAGATAAAGCTCTTGAGTTAGAATTTGAATAGTTTGTATTTTCCGTAACGGCTTGTTCATCACCAGCCATATTCTCCATTCTATTATCTACATTATTATTTGTAGCGGGTTTTGTTGCTGTATTTTGTGTGTCATCATACTCAACATTTTTTGAAGCACATCCTGCTAATAAACCAACTGCGCATACACTTAAGATTGTATTCTTTAAAATACTATTCATCATAATTCCTTACCTAATTAAAATTTAATATCATTTTACACTATAGATACTTAAACTAAATATAACTACCAGTCAATAGACTGCAACTTACCACTTTTAAGATGAAATAAAAAACTTTTGTTATAATTAATACGTATGATTCCTAAATAACTCTTACCATCATTTTTTATAAACAAAATAGATTCACCATCAGCAGAAAACTTTGGAAACTGATTTCTACCATTTGTAGTCAATCTTCTTACATAATCACTATATGTTGAAATTAAATATAAATTAAAAATATTAGCACCAAATTCATTATCAGTTTCTCTACTAGAATAAACAATATAATCACCTGATGTTGTAGATTGTGAATTATTTTTACCATGATAAATAAGTCTTTCAACACCCTTTGTACCAATTTTTTTTGCAAATATATTTGGATATTTCAATCTATCAGAAACAAATACAATTTTTGAATCGTTTTCTACAAAACTACCACCTACATCAATACCTGAGTATGTTGTAATTCTTGTTTTAATTCTTGTTTTAGTATCATAAACGTACACATCTGGCTGAGAATTTGGAGCCATAGTAAGTACAAGTTTACCTCCATCACTACTTACATCAGAACAAACTATCATTCCATCACTAGAAAGAATTTTTTTAAATTCACCAGTATATAAATTTTGCTTAACTAAAGTAGGTTGAGCATACTTATAACTAGTAAAATAAAATTCTTCTTGCTTTGAATTAGCCCATTTTGGAAAGATGTTAAGACCACCTTTTACAACAGTCTTTTGATATGTTAGAGTATAGTCAGAAACAACAATTTCACTAGTTTTTGAGTCAATATATCTAGAAAATATAACAAAATTATTCATCCAATCAATAGATGGTGCTTTTAAATACTTATTTATATCTATAGCTATATTATGAGAAATAAAAGGATATCTTGCATTTGAAGTTGTAGAATATGATTTATTTAAAGATAAAGAATTTGTATTTACATCATAAAGTTTTGCACTAGAGATTAAAGCTCTTTGCTCATCATATTCCATTTTAATAACTAAATACAAATCAATACCATTTTCTTGTAAATTAACATAATTTGGCGTTTCATTATAATTGGTATCAATTTGAACTTCACTATTTAAAAAGTGACCACTTACTTCTAAGTCTTTTTTTACCAAAGACACTAGTTTTTTATCTATTTTATTATTTACTTTTGTATCTGCTGATACTACTATGCTTATAACTGGTAACGTAGATTTATTTTTTATAATTTGCATTGTTGCATCAATAGCAAAAACAGAATCAAATAGAATTATAAAAAGTAACAAGTATTTTTTAATCATGTATTAACCTTTTGATTGAAATAGAATCTCAATATTTGTTGTTTTATTATTTGGATTTATTGGATATAAATTTAAGCTCTCATCATACAAAAACTGCTTTAATTGATTATTAAATCCATTATTTTGTGAGTATTGTATAAATTTAAAGCTAAATTCTCCATTATTTAATATCGTAATTAAAACTTTTGCTTTTAATTCATCAACAAAAACAGTTGGATTCCATCTACTTGAAAGCATTTGATATATTTCAGAAAAGTAAGGATCGTTTTCATTTTTAGATTCACTTAAAACAATTTTCTTTACACTAGATTGACTTTTTTTATTGTCAATCAAATTTGACAAAGTTACATTTTTAACTTTTTTTTCTTTTTCAAATTTTGATTTAAATCTACTAGAAATACTACTTTTTTTAACATTTAAAACTTTTGTTTTACGAACTTTTTTTGCTTTAGTTTTTACATTTGCAAATAAAGATTTTAAGTTTGATCGTTGTTTCATACTAACTGATGTAGTTTTTTTAACAACTTTTTTTGCTATCTCTTTATTTTTTATACCACTTTTAATTTTGATTTTTTCTTTTATCACATCGTCGTTTTCAAGAATAACATCTAGCTGAAGTACAGTAATCTTATTTACTGCATCAATTTTCTTAACAACATCATTTTTTGTGTAATACAAAAATAATATAATTAAAAAAACATATAAAGATAAAGCAACAAAGGCCGAAATAATAAAGTTTGTTTTATTATCCATCTGTTATCAATGCTACCTTAAAAAATCCTGCTTCTTTTACAGTTTTTAATATAAACACAACATCCTCATATTTAAGCCCTTTATCTGCTCTTATATGAATAGGCGTATTTCTATCTTTATCTTTACTAAATAATACAAAATTATCTGCAAAGTTTATAAACTTGTATTTTGATTTATTTACACTAATAATTCTTTTACTACTTATTAGTATATCGATCTTTTTATTTTGCTGTATTTTTTTAGATTTACTACCTTTTGGTAAATTAATATTTTCTTCATATTCCAAAACAGGTGCAGTAACCATAAGAATTGCCAACAACACAAGCATAACATCCACAAGGGGTGTTATATTTAGGTCTGGCTTATTATTAAAGTCATACATCAGGACTAATTCCTAGAAAGAATAATATCAATTTGAGATTTAAGGTAAGTATTTAGAATATAAACTTTTCTTGTTAAAATTTGATGAAAAGTGTATGCAAATATAGCAACAAAAATACCAGCAGCTGTAGCAACTAATGCTTCACTAATAACAGGAGCAATAACAGCAAAACTAACTTTACTAGCAGTTGAAAACTTTGCAAATGATTCTAAAATTCCAACAACTGTACCAAACAATCCAATAAAAGGTGCTGTTGAAGATATAATAGATAACCAAGATATACCAACACTGGCTTCTCTAATCAACGAAACTTCACAAACATTTAAAAACTCTTTACAAACTGGTCTATCAGAAACACACTGCCCTATTCTAGAAAGTGGGTTAAGATTAATATCACTTGTAGCCAATGAATTTAAATTATTTTTTTCAGAAGAGATGTTTTCTGCTAATACAAAGTATCTGTATAAGAATATCCAAAAAACAATTATGAAGTAAACTGATAATAGCGCTAATACCCCAATCGATATCACGCTACTACCATTAATATAGTTTAATAATGTATCTACCATATAAATTTATTTATGCAAATGAATTTATTTTAGATTCTACATGTGCTAAAGAAACATTTGCGTCTTTAACTGAGCCAACTAACTCAATAGCCTGCTTTAATTTTTCTGATATTTCAGAATCATTACCAGCAGATAGTGAAATTGCACCATCTACAAGTATATCAACTGAATCTTCTGAAACTTTAACATGACCCCAGTTAATTGCTACTGCTTCTTTTACGGCATTTTTTTTCTCAATTTCAATCACTCCAACCATTAAAGCAGAAACTAATGATGCATGTCCAGGTAATACCCCAAACTCTCCCTCTTTTCCAGGAAGAGTTACAGACTTAACATCACTATTAAAAATTTCTCCATTTGGTGTAACTATTGATAATTTAATTGTATCCATATTTTAACCTTTAGCTATTAAGCTTTCATACCTTCAGCTTTTTCAATAGCTTCATCTATTCCACCAACCATGTAAAATGAATTTTCTGGCATGTGGTCATAAGCACCATCTAAGATACCTTTAAATCCTTTAATAGTATCAGAAAGCTCAACATATTTACCAGGAGAACCTGTAAATACTTCTGCAACGAAGAATGGTTGAGATAGGAATTTTTCAACTTTTCTTGATCTTTCAACAACAAGTTTATCAGCTTCACTTAACTCATCCATACCAAGAATAGCAATAATATCTTGTAAATCTTTATACTTTTGTAATAAAGATTGTACCCCTCTTGCTACGTTATAATGCTCTTGTCCAACAACATCTGCACTTAAAATTCTTGAAGAAGAATCTAGTGGATCAACCGCTGGATAAATACCTTTTTCTGCAATTTTTCTGTTAAGAACTGTTTTAGCATCTAAGTGAGCAAAAACAGAAGCAGGAGCTGGATCTGTTAAGTCATCCGCAGGTACATAAACAGCTTGAACTGAAGTAATAGAACCATTTTTAGTTGTTGTAATTCTTTCTTGAAGTTTACCCATTTCAGACGCTAAAGTTGGTTGGTAACCAACAGCTGAAGGGATTCTTCCTAAAAGAGCTGACATTTCAGAACCTGATTGTGCAAATCTAAAAATGTTATCAACGAACATAAGTACATCAAGACCTTTTTCATCTCTAAAGTACTCAGCCATTGTAAGACCAGTAAGTGCAATTCTATTTCTAGCACCTGGAGGCTCACTCATTTGACCATAACATAATGCAACTTTATCAAGTACATTTGAGTCTTTCATTTCATGATAAAGGTCATTTCCTTCTCTTGTTCTTTCACCAACACCAGCAAATACAGAGTAACCATCGTGTTTAAATGCAACATTATGGATAAGTTCCATAATAATAACAGTTTTACCAACACCAGCACCACCAAATAGTCCAACTTTACCACCCTTAGCATAAGGAGCAAGTAAATCAACTACTTTAATACCAGTTTCAAACATCTCAGTAGATGTTGATTGTTCTTCAAAAGCTGGAGCATCTCTGTGGATTGACCATGTAGGACAATCAGCACTTACTGGTTCACCTTCATCAATAGCCTCACCAATAACGTTAAAAATTCTACCAAGAACTTCTTCACCAACTGGAACTTTAATTGGAGCACCAGTTGCTACAACTTTTGCACCTCTTTGTAAACCTTCAGTCATATCCATAGAGATAGTTCTAACTCTACTATCACCAATATGTGCTGCTACCTCTAGTACAAGTCTCTCTTTTGTACCTGGAACATCGATTGCATCATTAATTGCAGGCAGGTATCCGTCGAATTCGACATCTACAACTGGACCCATAATTTGAATAACTTTACCTTCCATATATCCTATTCCTTTCTTTTCTATTATTTAAGCGCTTCAACACCAGAAATAATTTCAATTAATTCTGTTGTAATCGCTGCTTGTCTAGCTTTATTAAATTCTATCGTTAAGTCATTAACTCTTTCTTTTGCATTACTTGTTGCATTATCCATTGCAGACATACGAGCACTATGCTCAGCTGCAAGAGAATCAATCAAAGAGTAATACATGTTAAAAACTACATATTTCGCTGTCAAATCAGTTAAAATTGCTTCATCATCATCTGGCTCAATATCTAACATTGATGATGTATTATCAACTGCTACTTCATCTAAAGCAATAGGTAATAAGTTTTTAGTTTTAAGCTCTTGAGAAAGCATATTATAAAAACCGTTATATACCATAATAACTTTATCTGTAGTACCATTATTAAAATCTTCAAAAGCATCATCAATAAAATCTGACGCTTTTTCATATGTTGGTGCCGAAGTCATACCAACAATACTATCTAATAATTCACGACCCTGAAAATTAAAATAATCAATACCTTTTCTTCCTGCAGCTCTTAATCTAACAGTAGTACCTTTATCAGTATACTCTTGAATTAATTTTCTAACTTCTTTAATAGTAGTCATATTAAAACCACCACAAAGACCTTTATCTGCTGTTACAAAAACAATATCAACTGTTTTTGGATTTTCATTTGGAACAAAAGCTCGATTTAAATTATCATCAGAGTGTACGTTGCTAACTCTAGCAGCAATCTCTGATAAAACTTCATTAATTTTTAAAGCATAACTTTTTGCTTGTTCTGACAATTCTAATGTTTTTCTTAACTTTGATGAAGAAACAAGCTTCATAGCTTTAGTTGTTTTCTGTGTATTCGTAACACTTTTAATTTGTCTTGAAATCTCTTTTAAGTTAGCCATAGATTATCCTTAGTCTGCTTTAAATATAGTTTTAAACTCGTTTATTGCAGCTTCTAGTACTTCTTTAATATCATCATCAACTTTTTTCTTTAATTCAAGATCAGTTAATAAACTTGCATATTTAGAATCTATAAAATCAAGAAATTCGCTTTCAAATCTAACTACATCCGCTGCTTCAACATCATCAATGAATCCATTTACACCAGCATAAAGAATAGCAACTTGTTTTTCAATTACTAAAGGTTTATTAACACCTTGTTTTAGTAACTCTACCATTCTTTGACCACGTTCAAGTTGCCCTCTAGTTGTAGCATCAAGATCAGAAGCAAATTGTGCAAAAGCTTCAAGCTCTCTAAACTGTGCAAGGTCAAGCTTAAGCGTACCAGCAACTTGTTTTGTAGCTTTAATTTGTGCAGCACCACCAACTCTTGATACTGATAAACCAACATTAATAGCTGGTCTAATACCTGAGTTAAATAATTCTGTTTCTAAGAAAATTTGCCCATCAGTAATAGAAATTACATTTGTTGGAATATATGCAGCAACATCACCAGCTTGAGTTTCAATAATTGGTAAAGCAGTTAAACTTCCTCCACCTAATTCATCATTAACTTTAGCAGCTCTTTCTAATAGTCTTGAGTGAAGATAAAAAACATCCCCTGGATATGCTTCTCGACCTGGAGGTCTTCTTAAAAGAAGTGACATCTCTCTATAAGCAACAGCATGTTTAGATAAATCATCATAAACAATTAGTGCATGTTGACCGTTATCTCTAAAATACTCACCCATAGTAACACCAGCATATGGTGCAAGGAATTGTAACGCAGAAGATTCAGATGCATTTGCAGTTACAATAGTTGTATACTCCATTGCACCAGCTGCTTCTAAAGCACCAACAATATTAGCAATAGTTGAAGCTTTTTGACCAATCGCAACATAGATACATTTAACATCTTGTCCTTTTTGGTTAATAATAGCATCAATTGCAACTGTAGTTTTACCAGTTTGTCTATCACCAATAATAAGCTCTCTTTGACCTCTACCAATTGGTACAAGTGCATCAATAGCTTTGATACCAGTTTGTAATGGTTCATGAACTGATTTTCTAGCCATAATACCAGGTGCTTTTTCTTCAAGAAGTCTTTTTTCACTACTTTCGATAACACCTTTACCATCAACCGCTTCACCTAGAGCATTTACAACTCTACCTAAAGTGTTTGGTCCAACTGGAACTTCAAGTAACTCTCCAAGTCTTTTACAAGATGTACCTTCTCTTAGTCCTGCACTGCTCCCAAGAACAACAACACCAACAGATGATTCTTCTAAGTTCGATGCAAGTCCTCTCGCACCATTCTCAAATTCTACAATCTCACCAGCCATAACATTATTTAGTCCATACACTTTTGCAATACCATCAGCAAAAGAGATGATTTTACCTGTCTCGTTGACATCTACATTTAATTCAAAATTATCAATTCTTTCTTTTATTATAGAACTAATTTCATCCGCTTGAATTTTTGTACTCATCCAATTTCTCCTTTAATTTTCTAAACTGCTTTTAAAATATGATCAATCATCTGTGCTTTTAGTCTGTTTTTTGCAAAACCTACTTCAACACCAAGTCCATCAATATCTACTTTTATACCATCATAATCACAAATATTTTGAGTAAGTGTTAAACTTACATCAAATTTCTTTGCAAATTGAGTATTTAATTTTTCAACATCACTATCACTTAATTCATTGTTAGTGTAAATTACACCAGTATAAGAATTAGTTAATATTGATAGTTCTTTATTTAAACCTTCAACTATATATGGAACAATATCTAATCTTTTATTATCACCTAGTAGCTTAATTAAATTACTTGTAGCAACATTACAGTTTTCTACAAATGATAAAATTAACTCTATTTTTTTCTCAATGCTAACTTCAGTAGAAGAGATAATTGATAAAAATTTACTATCATTATAAGCACTTGAAATCTCTTTCAATTCTTTATAAATAGTAGATAAACTTTCACTATCTCTTTCTGTCATTAAAGCTTTTACATATCTTTTTGCAATTAAATCAACCATCTAAGCAACCTTTTTTAAAATAATATTTGCTAAATCGTCTTGCGACAATGCAATATTATCATCACTTAATAATTGATTAAGAACATTTTCAACCACTTCTCTTTTTACTTTTCTTGTTTCAACGTCTTCTTTATCTTTAGATGTTTTCGCAAGGTTTACAATCTCTTGCTCTACAGCATCATCAATTTTTTTCTTTATAGCTTCTATATCACCATTCGCAGATGCGACTAATTCATCAGCAACTTTTTTTGCATTTTCAACTTCTTCTTTAGCATCATTTATCTTCTTTTCTGAAGCTTTTAACAGCTCCTGAACTTTGTCTAAATCAGCTTGAATAGATTTTGTTCTATCCCCGAAAAATGCTTTTAGTTTATCAGCTAATAAATAGTATATTATTGCAGCGAAAATAAAAAAGTTAACAGATCTTTCTAAAATATCTGTTTCAACGTTTGCATCACTTGCAAATAAAGCTAATGGTGTTATTGATAATAGTGCTAATAATACTTTCTTCATATTCTTACCACCTTATATTGAGCTAAGCTTAGCTTTTAAGCCATCTTTAAATAGAGGCATTTTAGAAACTAGTGAATTCTCTAAAGCAGCTCTTTCTTCTGCCAAAGTTTTAACAAAATTAGTATATTCTTCTTCTGTTTTAACCTTTGCAACTTCAAGTTTTACTTCAGCTAATTTTGTAGCCTCATGTCTAGCTTTTTCACGAATTGAAATAGCTTCTTTTTTTGCTTGAGCAATTATCTCATTTGCAGCCTCAAGCATACCTTCTACATCAGCGCCATTATTTTTTGCATTATCCATGTCTGATTTGATTTGGGCATCTCTATCATCCATGTGCTTAAATAAAGGCTTGTAAAGACAGCTATTTAGCCTAGCAAGCACTAACAAAAATACTAATCCTGAACTAAGTAGCAATATTGGACTTATGTCTAACATTTATTTCTCCATACAATTTTTACAGTCTAGTTACACTAAAACTTGAGCAAATTGTATCCAATCTTACCTATATTTGATATTAAAGTGGGTTATATTGATTATTGAATTTTAAAATATTTCGATAGATTTTCAATATCATCTTGTGTGTTTATTTTGATTTTAAAATATTTATCATCAATTTTGACATTCAAATTATCTTTTATTAACATTTTTGTTATAGATTCTAGTGATGCATAATTAAAACTATTATTCTTTTTTTTCTCATCTTGAAGTGGCGTCGAATCAGTATTCTTTATCTTTTTAACTAATAATTCTGTCTCTCTTACAGTTAATTTTTGTCCAATAATTGATTCAACTATCAATTTTTGCTCATCTTGGCTTAAACCAATAATTAACTTTGCATGTCCAAGACTAATTTTATTTTGGGATAACATCTCTTGAGTAAATGAGCTTAGTGTTAATAATCTTAAAGTATTTGTAATTGTACTTCTGCTTTTAGATACAATCTTTGATAACTCTTCGTGTGTTATATCATAATCTTCTATTAAACCACTATAAGAATAGGCAACTTCAATTATATTTAGGTCATCTCTTTG
>Ga0193964_1000780_pt1 | contig 14876 bp, 15 predicted proteins | sample FB_7_MG_FD_140323 | JGI IMG/M metagenome (GOLD analysis project Ga0193964, IMG submission 140323) | Microbial mat bacterial communities from the Broadkill River, Lewes, Delaware, United States - FB_7_MG | ecosystem: Environmental > Aquatic > Freshwater > River > Microbial mats | place: USA... | reverse complement strand
GGATTTTGAAAGCCTACAAGAACATTTCCTTTATAAATTGCATCTCCTAAACCTCTCATCTCATTTTGTCTTGTATAGGTAAAAGTACACTTATCCATGATATTTCTGATATCTCCTAAAAGCTCCTCTTTAGCACTCCCTTTGATTTGATGCTCTAACTCATAAGAGATATCAAAGTGATCTGTAATAGCTCGTTTACCTCGTCCTGTAATAACTGCCATTACATCACATCCAGCTTCCATAGCTTCTTCAACACCATATTGAATCAATGGTTTTGTAAGTATTGGTAGCATCTCTTTTGGCATAGCTTTTGTTGCTGGTAAAAACCTAGTACCATATCCAGCAGCTGGAAATAAACATTTTTTTATCATTTTTTATCCTTTATTGTTTTTGTTTTGATGACTTCTCATCTTTTTTTTGTTTTTTTAACCATAATATATCATATGGCTGCATTGTTACTTTATTTTTTATACCAATATTATGTGCAATTATATCTATTAATGTCTCAGAGGTAACTTGTCTAAGATCAACTTCAACTTCATGATCTGCAAAATTATGCAATGCAAGTATTGATTCATTTTCATCTTCAGCATATTGTCTAACCGCAAAGACATCTTTTCCAAAGTCCAAAAATTCAAATTTTGAAAAAGGATTAAATGCTGCTTCATTTATTCGTATTGATATAAGTTGTTTATATCTTTTAAACAATATCTTTCGTAAACTTCCATCTTCTTCTAATTGTTCTTTTATATTATCAAAATTAAGCTTTTCTCTATTTATTGCCCTATTTCTTCTTGTTTTTCGTACAGCTTCATGGTAGTTTTCAGACCCAACAAGTGAATGAAAATAGATACCAGGAACTCCCGGCATTGCTAATACAACCGCTTGAGATAATATCATTCTTTTTACCCTAAGTGCGACACTTTCTTTAGGATTTGTTAGAATATCAATATAACTGCAATTAAGTTCATAAGGTAATTTTTCTTCACTACCAACAGCACGGTAAGATACTAATCCGCCATGATCTTCACAAGATTTTACCAAAAAGTCTAGCTCTTGAGCATCTAATATATCATTTACAGCTCTCACCCCTACTCCATCGTGACTTGCAGTAAAATTAAAAAAACATACTTTATCGCTAGGAAGAGTTAAGGTTTTAGCCCATGATGTTAATTTTGTAGTATCCCCTTTAAGGATAGAAAATGCTAAAAGCGGAGGCAATGCGAAGTTATAAACCATCTGTGCCTCATCATCACCCTCTCCAAAATAAGAGATATTTTCATTATGGGGTACATTTGTTTCTGTAATAAGTAAAACTTCAGGAGCTACTTCATGTATAACTTGACGCATCAGCTGAATTAGTTCATGGGTTTGAGGAAGATGAACACAACTACTTCCTATCTCTTTCCATATAAATGCAATAGCATCAAGTCTTAATAAACTAGCACCATGTTCTACATAAAAGAGTAAAACATCTAAAACCTTCAAAAGTACTTTGTAGTTTGAATAGTTCAAATCAACTTGATCATTACTAAAAGTACTCCAAATATGTCGTATTTTCCCCTCTGGATCTGTAAATTCTGTTAACAATGGAGATGTTCTAGGTCTTACCACATCAGTTAAATCTGTAAGTGGATCTAAATCTATAAAAAACTCTGCAAACTCAGGATCATTTTCTAGATAGTGATTAAACCAACGACTCAATTGACTAACATGATTTATAACTCCATCAAACATCAATCTATGGTTTTTTGAAAGTTCAGCTATATCTTTCCAAGAACCTTTCAATGGACACACACCTTTATAGTTTACAATAGAAAAACCATCATCAGATGAATATGGATAAAAAGGGAGAAGATGAACAGTATTGATACAATCTTGAACATACTCATTTAAAAATCTATTTAATGTAGCAAGTGCAGTTTCCCCTTCATGAAATATCTGATCTCCATATGTTATAAGTATCACATCTTTTTGAGTAAGTATATAAGGCTTACTCTCTATTTTTTGTTTATACATCTCTATCATTAGAAGTACTGAGCTATACGCTTTTTTTGCATCATGTTCATTATAAATAGCAAACAATGATTCTTTTATAAATTTAATTCTATCTTCTGTAGTATGAGTTGTATAGTGATCTGGGGTTGCCATTATTTATTATCTTTTTCAACAATATTTATAAATTCTTCTGATAGCTCAGGAAGTACTGAACGAACACTAATCCATGCAGATAAAGATGGAACCCCTAAAGGGTCTTTTGAGAACTCTTTACAAGCTTTTTTCAAAGCTTTATCAAAAATTTCAACTGCTTCAATCTCTTTTTTTCTTTCAAAATGCAGAGAATTAAATTTTGCTAAAGCATCATATCGTGAAATTGCCTTACGACTCTCTTGAAAAAATGAAGTTCTTAGTGTCTTTAAAGATTCTTTTGAAAATGTTACACCTCTTTGAGACATAATCCTAAAAATTGTTTGTGCTATATCCATAGCCATCTTGGCAACGCCACCCTCTAACTCATGTTTTGGTTCTTCACTTTTGAGCTCTTGATGTTTATGTTCATAGGTTTCCATAATCTCTGTTTGACAGATTCTTCTGACTGAGGTATTTTCATACACTTCACTCAATGTTGAAACTTCAAGTCCCCAAGTTGGAGATATGCGGATACCTCTTGCTAGTGTTCGTATAAATGCAAATTCTCCTGAAAGTGAGTATCTAAAACTATCCATATAGTCTAAATAATCTGTTGTACCATAAGTTCTTTTCAAAGCTTTTATAAGTGGAGAGTAAAATAATCTTGTAACTCTCCCGTGAAGTTTATCTGTAACTCTTGAGTAATATCCCTTATTAAACTCAAAGTCAAGTGCAGGATGTACTATAGGATAAAAAAGTCTTGCTGGTATCTCTCTTGTATAGTTTACAATATCACAATCGTGCAAAGCAAATGCATACGCTTTTGGATCTGAAAGGGCATACCCAATCATAGTCCATACATTTCTACCTTTCCCTTTGATATCTGTACTTCGAAAACCATTATCATCAAACTTTTTATACAGCTCAGCCATATTTGGACCATCATTCCATAAAACATCCACTTTAACATCCAAAGTAGCCATAATCTTTTTTACATCTTCAAATTGCTTTTTTGTAGCTCTATCAAGTCCTAATATTATCTTATAAAGATATTTTACACCTTGTAGTTCTTTAAGTATTTTCTTCATAGCAGGTGTTTCAAACTCACTATAAAGTGCTGGTAAAAGAAGTACCATATTTCTTCTTTGAGAAAATTTCTCCAACTCTTTTTCCATACTAACTAAATCAATATTAGAAACATTTTGTAAAGTAGTTATACTACCATTTTGAAAAAAATCTGCCATCTTATGTTCACCTTACCTTTTCTATATATAAATTATAACACTATTAACCTCTATAGAAAATAGTACATATGTATAAAATGTAAACATTTTGTAATCAACTTGCAACTAACTATATAGTCTTTTTTAAAACTACAATAAAATCCATCACATTTGTTCCAGTTTTCCCTGTTACAAAATCGTAACCCAACTTATGAAAGAAACTATTACTATCACAGTTTGTAAGATATTGTTGTAGATTTACCCCTTTTTGTTCTATATTTTTATAAATATCAAAATCTATAAATGCCCCAGTAGCTTTTGAGTTTCCATCGCCACCATCACTTCCTGCACACAATATTGAGATATCTTTTGTGATAGGTTTTTCCAGTAATAGTTTTAAAGCTAACTCTTGGTTTCTACCACCTTTTCCACTGCCATTTACTTTTGTAGTTGTTTCACCACCAAACAGTAAACAAAAGCTTTTATATTTTTTATCATATTTTTCTACTTTTTTTGATATATATTTTGAAGCATCAGTTGTATTCATATTAAGAGTGGTTGTAACTATTTTTGTTTTCTCAACTTTATTTTGAATCTCTTTTTTTGCAGCTTTAAGTGCTTTTGTATTATTTCCTATGATTGTATGTTTAAATTTTCCATTATTCATAGGGGCTGATCCTATAGTATCTATATCATCTCCAATCACATCACTTAATACAAATACCTCACCCTTTTTTGTTTTGAAATTATTAGCTAGTTTTCCACCTTTGACAGATGAGAGTTTTTTTCTTTGGAGATTAAGTTCATGAATATCAATCCCTGAGAGTAAAAGTTTTGTAGAGATTTTTTGAAATTTTTTTAAACTAATATTATCATTTGGTAACTCAACCATAGCAGAAGCTCCACCACTAAGGAAAAAAATAAAGATATCTGTTTTTTTTAGTTTTTTTATCTCTTGAATAAGAAGTTTAGTAGCCTTTACACTTTTTTGTGTAACTAATGGATGGGTCGAAGTTAAATGCTTTATATATTTCAACTTTCCTTTTTTATTAGAAACTGCAACTCCTCCTAAAATATTGTTTTTCAATATTTTTTCAGCCTCTTTTGCCATATCATATCCAGCTTTACCAATAGAAAATATATATACTTTTTTATTTTTGTACTTTGTAATATTTTCTTTTACTATTGTTTTAGGCAATACTGCGTTTACAGCTTTAAAATAAATTTTTTTTAACTCTTTTTTTCTACACATTTTTTACAATCATCTCATTCCAACCAGAACTTCCTTGGTAGGTTGATTTTTGAAGGTTTTTTAAATCTAAAGAAAGATACTCATCATTATGATTTTTTATCACTATTGGAGTATCTACAACTTCTAACATTTTAATATCATTTTCCCCATCACCTAAAGCAATGGAGTTTATCTTTTCATCATAAAGTTTTTCAAAAAGCTCTATACTCTTTTTTACTGCTATCCCTTTATCTTGTTTTTCCCCAATAAGATGAAAAAACCTCCCACCTTGAGTGATTTTTATTTTAAATGTAGAAGCTAGATTTTTAAGTTTTTCTAATTTTTTTATATCTTCCATTACAAATGGTTCTGTAAATTCTCTTTGCTTTGCAAGGGTTGCACTACTTGCATCTAATCCTGTAAGTTCTGATATCTCTTGGTTATCCATGTCACTAAAACCTTTAAGACCAAACTCCTCTTTATACTCATTGTAAAAGTTTAAAATTTGATTATATGTTTTTCCAAAAACTAAAACTTTATACTCCTCAAAATCAGTTAAAAAGTCTAAGTTAAGATTTTGATAATTTTTAGGGATAAAAAGTGCTGCTCCATTTTCTACAATAAACGGCTCAACGATACCAACTTTTTTTTGTAATAGTTCTACCTCAATTTTAGTTTTACTTGTTGTAAAGATAAGGGGTATTTTTTGTTGTTCTATTTTTTTCAATGCTTCTTTTGACTCTTCAAATGAGTAATTATCATGGTTTAAAAATGTTCCATCTAAATCTGTAAATATTATATTTTTCATAATAAAAGTGTAACATAATTGAGTTACATATCCAAATAGTTAATGAATATATTTTATACAATTTTATCAAGGATAAATAATCTCTGAATTTTATTAAATATGTGATACTATTTTAGAGGAAAAAAAGTGGCGGACGAGGAGAGAAGCTAATTTAGCATCTTTAAAAAACCATAAAAGCCCATAAATACGCACTTCTTAGCACATTATAAAATTTTAATCATATGTTTTTTGGGTTATTTTTAGCACAATTTTAGCACAGTAGATATTTTTGAGTAAATATTGCTAGATTATTGATCTTTAACTAGTCCATTAAATATAATATCTTCTAGTTTTGAATTATCGGCATATTGAACGCAATCAATTGAAGCTTCTATATATTTTCCATTATCTATAGCACTACTATAATCAATAAGTTTATATCCATTATAAACACAAAGTAAATCACAAAATAATCTTAAAATTCTCCCATTTAATTCATAAAATGGATGTAAAGCTATTAACTCACTTTGATAATATGTCAATTTATTTACAAATTCTTTTTTATCTTTACAGTTTTTGAGATAATTGTCATTTTCTAGTTCTTGAAATATTCGTTTTGATTCGTTATCTAAGTATTGAGCTAAACAAAATTGAGAATCACCTTTTGTCATATTTACATCTCTATAAACACCTGCAAAATTGTAAAGTGATTCAAAAGTTTTTTTGTGCAGATTAATAAAAAAGATTTCATTAAATTTTGTAGTATTATTTATCTTTGATAAAAAAGTTTGATAAGCTTCTTTTAGAAGATTGTTTTCTATTTCGTGTATTAAATCTGAATCTTGAAGTTCAAGTTTATTATTAGGTATATCCGTCCCATCTATATAAATAGGACTGCTATCAAGCTGATACTTTGACATTATGTTTTGCCATCAACTCTTTAGCTTTTTTTTGTAAAGATTTAGATGCAGACTTATAACCCTCAATCTTTTGAGAATTAGACACCGTTTTATTTATCTCTTTTTGTGAAATTTTATAAAGTCTCATTATTAACTCTCTTTCGTTTTATATAGACATATTGTAGCATAATTTTAGTTATTCTAAAAATTAAAAAATAACAAAAATCAAACTCTATTTAAAAATCTGACTTAATTTAGTGGCATTTTAGCACTCTTTATATATTTTATTATACTTGGTCACTTCACCCTACTTTAATTCTTCCAAAAAGTCTTCATGTGATGTTAGTTTATCATCTTTTCTTTGGGCTACTATTGCTAAATCTTCATAGTCTTCTAAAATCTCTTCAAATTCTTCAATAGATAAAACTACAGATAGTTTTTTTCAATCGTCATTTGTAATATACTTAGGATGTATGTTCATAGACATTGTCATAATATATACTCCACTTTTAATATTTTTGTATTATATCTAAATTTTATTTGATTGTAAAAAATATCAAAAATGAAAAAGTACAAAGAGCAACATTCTTAAATGACTTTTCATTAGAAAATAACTGCACAAAAACTGCACACCTAAAATTAACACAAAAAGAGAGTGCTTAAATTATGCTAGTTAAAGCCTTATTTTATCGTACATTGTTAAAAAAATTTGATTGTAAATTAGTGGCGGACGAGGAGAGATTCGAACTCTCGGTCCCCGTAAAGAGACGCACCCTTAGCAGGGGTGTGGTTTCAGCCACTCACCCACTCGTCCAATGGAGTGAAATTATAGTTAAGTTATATTAAAAAACACCTTAAAATTTAGATGTTTTTTAATATTTTTTCTACAACCTCTTTTGGGTTGTTTGATTTGTATATTGGTCGCCCAACAACAATAAAATCAACTAACTCTTTTTTTGCAAGATTTATATCTGCAACTCGTTGTTGATCTCCTGCATCTTCACCAAATGGTCGTATACCTGGAGTTAGGGTTACAAAATTGTTTGATGTATTATTTTTAATATCAAGACTCTCAAATGCAGAACATACAACACCATCAAGTCCAGCTTCAAAAGTGTCTTTTGCAAACTTTGTAGCTTTTTGTTTTATATCTTCATTGTAGATATATTTAAAACTTTCGTTATCAAAACTTGTTAATGCCGTTACTGCTAACACAAGTGGTCTATTTGGTATATCTTTAAGTCTATCCATCACTGTAGTCATGGCTTTTTTACCTGATGAGGCATGTACATTAAACATATCAATAGGAAGTTTACATATTTCTGCTGCGGCATCAGCCATTGTATTTGGGATATCATAGAGTTTTAAATCTAAAAATATTTTAAAATTTGGATTAATAGCTTTTAATTCTTCTAAAAACTCTTGTCCATCTCTAATATAGCTTCTTAAACCAACTTTTAACCATACATCAAAATCCTGTATCTTTCTAGCTAATTCTAAGTTATCCTCTTTTGAAGAGTTATCAAGTGCAACACAAAGTTTCATCTATTTTTCACTTTTTTGTATACTATCTAGTACACCATTTATAAATCTTGGTGCATTATCACTTGCTAATCTTTTTGATAACTCTATAGCTTCATTTATAATAATTGCTTTGTCTAATTCACTAAAAAGTATCTCATAAATAGAAAGTCTTAAAATCGCTTTTTCAACACTTCCTACATCACTTATCTCTCTTTGTTTAAGATGTTCTTCTATCTCTTTATCAACTTCTAAAAGATTTTCTATAGTACCATTAAATAATGTTAGTGCAAAATCTTTTTGTTTATTTCTTATTTTTTTATCTTCTAAAATCTCATCAGCAAACTTAGCAATAGCCTCATTTCCTAAATCATAAGCATACAGTGATCCTATTACTGATTCTCTAGCTTGGGTTCTTGTAGCCATAAATTATTTTTCCATCTCAGAGTATAAATCTAACATCTCAATAATTGTAACCATTGCTTCTGCACCTTTGTTTCCAACTTTACTTCCAGCTCGCTCAATTGCTTGTTCAATTGTGTTTGTTGTAAGAACACCATTTGATACAGGAATATTGTGTTGCATAGTTGCACTTGCTATCCCTTTTGTTGCTTCTGCTGAGATATAGTCAAAATGTGGTGTAGCTCCTCTAATAACAGCACCCACACAACATATAGCATCATATTTTCCACTTTGAAGTGCTTTTTGTAGTGCAAATGGTATCTCAAATGCACCTGGAACTAAAATAAGATCTAAGTTTTCTGAATTTCCGCCATGTCTTTTAAATGCATCTTGTGCACCTTCAACTAATCTATCTGTAATAATATGGTTAAATCTTCCATTGATGATAGCAATTTTCTCAGTCCCTTTTAGTCTTAATTGACCCTCTATTATATTCATTTTTTCTCCCAAATTTTAGTGTTCTTTTTTCTTAAATGTTACAGATTATATCTAAAAATTGATTAATAACCCAAAACATCTTGTATCTTAAAAATATCATCTATTGTTTTATATAGATCATCTATTTTTAACATATTTGGTCCATCACTTAGTGCACAACTTGGGTCAAAATGTGTTTCAAAGAAAAACCCATCTACACCAACTGCCGCTGCTGCTTTTGCTAAGCTTGGAACTATTGCACTGTTTCCACCTGTTGTTTCACCAGTACTTGGAACTTGTGCTGAATGTGTTGCATCGAAAATAACTGGTGCATATTCTCTCATAGCTATAAGATTTTTCATATCAACAATTAATGAACCATATCCAAATACATTTCCTCTTTCACAAAGCCATACCCCATTATCCTTACTCGTTTGATAATTTACCTCTTCAACTCCTCTAGTTGCAAGAACTTTCGCAACAGGATGTTTCATACTAGCTGCTGCTAAGAACTGCCCTTTTTTGATATTTACAATTGCCTCTGTTTTTCCTGCAGCTACAAGTAAATCAGTTTGTCTACATAAAAATGCTGGTATTTGAACCACATCACACACTTGAGCTGTTGGAGCTACCTGATATGATTCATGTACATCAGTTACAAGTTTATAACCAAATGTATCTTTTACCTCTTGAAGAATTTTTAATCCCTCATCAAGCCCTGGCCCTCTAAAGCTATCCAAACTTGTTCGATTTGCTTTATCAAAACTCGCTTTAAAATAAAAATCTATTCTTTTATTTTCATTAAGCTTTGCTAATTGTTCTGCTATTTTCATAACATTGTCTCTATTTTCTATGACACATGGTCCTGTTAGTATTATCATTTTAACTCCTACTGATAAATTTATTTAAATAATTTCTCTCTTCACCCGTTATAATATAATGAAATTCATATACATTATTAACAATATATTCCACATCCTCTTGTGAATTTTCATCACATGCTAAAAGTATTCTATCTCCTATTTTTAATTCATAATCATAAGATGGTAGCAAAATATCTTCTTGTGACCTTGATATTAACAATGGAACAATATTATTAAACTGTTCTCTATCTCTTCTTGATCTTCTTATCTCATTTAATGTTACACTATTTTCACTTTTAGAAAGGTAGTTATATAGCTCTATAGCTTCTATTTTATTTATATTTAATTCAAATGTTATAGGATTTACATTAATTGTTTTTATTAGTTTAGCTAAAAGTTGCTGCCCCCATTGTTCATCTTTTGATTGCAAAAGTCGCATTAGTTTATCACTTAATGGATTGATAATAGCATTTGTTGTTTTATGTATCAATATCTCTGATGGTAAAAATATATGATCTATTTTTGCTGCTGAAAATATTGAAAAATCTGACAATTCATTTTCCCTTGCAACTATCATTGTATGTTTGTTGACACTTCTTATTGTTGACACTATTGACAGATTTGTTGTATCATCATTTGTAGCTACAATTATAAGATTCATATCTTGGATATTTAGTTTTTCCAATAAAGACCTATCTTCTGCATTTCCACATACTACTGTATCTATATCTTTTGCAATTGCTTCACTTACTATATCTATATCAATCTCTATAACTATAGGCTTAATACCATTTTTTGCAAAAACATTATAGAGACTTTTCCCAAGTCGTCCAAATCCACAAATCATAATTTTTTCTTTTGGTATAGAAAAAGTTTTACAATCAAGATTATCTATATTATACAACCAATTTTCTAGTTTAAATAAACTTGGAGTATTCAGTGCCATACTTATTTGATAAGATATAATAGCAAGTGGATTTTCAACTATATTAGCTCCTGCATCCAAAAGGTTTGCTGTTTCTATATCTGTACTTGAGCGTACTGCTATCATTATATGAGAATTCAATATTCTTGAGGCTAAAGTTACTCGCATATTTAGAAGATTACTTTCAAAAAGCGAGATTATCCCTTTACAATGAACAGACTTAATCCCCGCACACTCTAAAGAGGTTGGACTATGTACATCTGCTACTAAAACAGGAACATGCGGGATAAACCCCTCAAGACTCAAATAATCAGCTCTTTGTTGCTCCTTTTCAATCACAACAACCCTCATATTATCATCAATCATTTTTTTTATTATTTCACTAGTAGTGTCATTGTATCCAAGGATAATTACAAAATCTTCTTTTATATTTTTGACAGCTCGTATAAATTTTGCCCTTGCAATTTCACTTAAAAATAATTTATCTTGAAGAAGTGATACTAAAGTTCCAATACCATAGAACCAACCTAAAACAGTAAGATAGATAGAGATTGTCACCCACATTCTTTGAGGATAAGTAAAAGTAAATGGGGTTTCGCCAAATCCAATTGTTGTCGCTGTATATGTTATGAAATAGAAAGCATCAAAGATTGACATTCTATAAGGATTACCTTGTTCGTCAAATCCTGTAATTATAAGTAATCCAGCCATAGCTATAGCATAGGTTAAAACTATTATAGTAAAAGGAAGTCTCATCCTTTGTAAAACAATCCACAGTGAGCTGTTATTCATATTTATTCTTAACTTTATTGAATTAACGCTTAGATTTTAGTGTATCACCAATATAGAGTATTACAGAAGTTATATTTGCTAATAATGCTCCACCACTCAATGAAATAATCACACCAAATACTTCTGGGTCAATTGTACCATCTACACTGTATATAGTCCATATTGAAGCTGCTGCAATAAGTTGTAAATCTGCAACTAAACTCGTAGCTATAAGCACTGAACCCATCTGAGTTTTATCCCCTAGTTTTAATACGGTAGCAATAATATTTACAATAATTGCAGCAAATAGTTCATATTTACTATGCATATGCATATCAAGTGCATCACCATAAAAAAAGCCAAAGTTTAATGTCATTGCCAAAATAATAAAAAAACCAGCTATCACTTTATCTAAATTCATAAATTACTCTCCAAGTTATTCTTTAAATTCTATAGTTTAATTATAGCCAATATAGTTTTATATACCACTATATACTATTTTTTTGTAACTAGTATACCACTCAATATAATAAAACAAATACCAATAAGTACCGTAGATGTAGGAAACATATCTCCTAAAAACATCCCAATTATGATTGAAAAAAGTATATTAGTATAACTAATCGTTCCTACAACTCCACCTTGTGCTAATGAATATGCCTTTGTCATATATATTTGAGAAAAGGTAGCAAAGATACCAAGCCCAACTATATAAAACCAAGCAATTCCAGTAGGTACAACAAAAGGGGCAATTACCCAATCAAATGTTGTAGAAGTATAATATTCTCCTATAATCATCAATATAATTGGTCCAATAGTTCCTACAAGCATAAAAGACAATACTATAGATTTGTTATCGTAATATTTTCGAAGTTCTCGAATTGAAGTGTAAGCAAGTCCAGCCCCTACTCCGCTTAAAATACCAAGCCAATCTGTTTTATCTAAAGATGTGACATCAAATCCAGTGATAAATAAAACTCCAAAAAAACCTACAAACACACCACTCCAAGCCATTATAGATAATCTCTCTTTCAATAAAAGATAAGAAAAGATTGCTGTAAATATGGGAGATACTTTACTAAATGTAATTGCCTCTGCTAAAGGGATATTTGCAATATTATAAAAATACATTAACAATGCACTAAAACCTATAAAACCTCTAGCAAAAAGTAAAAAAGGTCTACCACCTTTTTGTTTAAGTGGTGATTTGTATATAGCATAAAGGATAATGATAACACCACTTATATTTCTAAAAAAAACAACCTCAATAGAACTCATATAGTTACTTAACTCTTTAGCAAACCCGCCTGTAAAAGCAAATAAAAAAGAGGAAATCAGCATATATTTTATAGCTAGATTTATATTGTTTTGTTCATGTGTATTATTCATTGTCGGGATTTTAATACAATTTTAGTTAAAATCGCATTATTATTAAGGAGAACCAAATATAAATGATAGAAATTTTCGATCCAAATACAGATAAATATATTTATGCTATTTTAATATTTTCTTTTTTTCAATTTTTTAGAGTTTTTTTTAGAAAAATATCTTATAAGATTGTACAAAAAACATCAACTAAATTTGATGATGAAATATTAGAGTCAATTGAAAAACCAGTTGATTATCTATTTATAATTATTGGTATCAATATTGCTTTAAGTATTTTAACTTTTGATAATGAAATTGAAGATATGATCAATAAGCTTTTACGCTCTGGATTTATTCTTGTTATATTTTGGGGAGCTTTAAATGTTCTTACAAATTTATCTGTAAATATACACAAAATAACAGATAAACTTGGAGATAAGTTTAGTGCTGAAGTATTAAACTTTATTATTAAATCAATCAGGTTTTTTATATTTATTATTGGTTTTATAGTAGTTCTTCAAGAGTGGGGATACAATGTAAGTGGATTTTTAGCTTCTATGGGACTTATTGGTATGGCTTTAGCTCTAGCTGCTAAGGATACTGCTGCTAATCTCTTTGGTTCTCTAGTGATATTTATAGATAAACCTTTTAAAGTGGGTGATTGGATTAAAACACCACAAGTTGAGGGAACTATTGAAACAATTGGTATTAGAAGTACTAAGGTGAGAACATTTGCACAAGCGCTTGTTACTGTACCTAATGCAACTCTTGCTAATAGTGCTATTCTTAACTGGTCCGCTATGGGTAAACGAAGAATAAAAATGAATATAGGTATCACTTATGATACTCCAGGACAAACAGTAGAAAATATAATTAAAGATATAAAAGTTATGCTAGAGAATAATGAAGATATCCATCAAGATACAATACATATATACTTTAGTGAATTTGCAGCTAGTAGTTTAAATATTTTTTGTTATTACTTTACAAAAACTACCAACTGGGGTGAATTTATGAGAGTAAGAGAAAATACATATCTAGAGATTATGAAAATAGTAGAGAGAAATGGAACTAGCTTTGCATTTCCAACACAAACACTACATATTGAAAAAAATAAAGAATTAGTAGAATAAAAAGGTAAAATAAAGAATGATAAAAATAGCCCTAATAGGACAACCAAATGTAGGAAAAAGCTCGCTTTTTAATAGACTTGCTAGAAAAAAAGTAGCAATTGTAAGTGATGTATCTGGAACTACAAGAGATATAAGAAGAAGAGAGATAGATATAAGTGGTAGAGCTGCTTTAATGCTAGACACAGGTGGAATAAGTAAATCAAAAAATGAAATTATGGAAGATGGGAGCGAATTTAAAATTTTTACAAATGTAAAAAGGAAAGCAATTGAAACAGCTAAAGAAGCTGATATAATTTTATATATGGTTGATGGTAAAAATATACCAGATGATGAAGATAGAAACCTATTTTATGAACTTCAAGGACTAGGGAAACAATTAGCACTTGTAGTAAATAAAATTGATAATGATAAAGAGTTAGAAAGACTTTGGGACTTTTATGAGTTTGGTATTAATGAAGATCAAATGTTTGGAATATCAGTATCTCACAATAGAGGGACTAAAAGATTATTTGAATGGTTATATGAAAAACTTCCGCAGAGTGCTCAAGAACTCGAAGAAGAAGCAAAAAGTAATATGACTAAAGAAGAGTTAGATAACTTAGTAGAACCAACGGTAGAAGTTGAAGATAAAGAAGATATTGATCCAAATCACATAAAAGTGGCTATCATTGGAAAACCAAATGTTGGGAAAAGCTCTATTTTAAATGCCTTAATAGGTGAAGAGAGATCAGTTGTAAGTCCAATAGCAGGGACAACTATCGACCCAGTTGATGAGACATATGAAATAGGTGATAAGAAAATCACATTTATTGATACAGCAGGATTAAGAAGACGGGGGAAAATTCAAGGTATAGAAAAATTTGCTTTAATGAGAACAGAAGATATGCTAGCACAAGCAAATATTGCCTTAGTAGTACTAGATGCTTCACAACCTTTAAGTGACCAAGATGAGAAGATATCTGGACTTGTAGATCAATTTGGATTAGGTACTATTATAGTTCTTAATAAATGGGATGAAAATATGGATACCTATGAGAAGATGGTAGAAGAGATTCGAGGAAGATTCAAATTTTTGTATTATGCTTCTATTGTTGCAGTTTCAGCAAAAACAGGAAGAAATATTAAAAAACTTGAAGAGAAGCTTCT
>Ga0193964_1000777_pt1 | contig 14926 bp, 14 predicted proteins | sample FB_7_MG_FD_140323 | JGI IMG/M metagenome (GOLD analysis project Ga0193964, IMG submission 140323) | Microbial mat bacterial communities from the Broadkill River, Lewes, Delaware, United States - FB_7_MG | ecosystem: Environmental > Aquatic > Freshwater > River > Microbial mats | place: USA... | reverse complement strand
GATGTTTTTAGAAAAGCTTTACAAAAAAAATCAAAAGAGATAAATACTTGGGTTATATCAAAATTAAGTCCATCATTAAAAGACATTGATAATGGAAACTTTTTATTAAAATTTGAAGATTATTTAAATAACCCTTTGATGTACAAAAAAGAAAGATTTATACTAAAAGCCGCTTCTTATCTTGCTACAAAATGGGAGTTTTCAATAGTATATCAAACTAGTGCATTTTTAAGTGATATTGATGATGTTAAAAAAAGCGTTGATGAAGAGATTGAAGATTATTATGAGTTAATTGGTGTTAGAAAAATCGCATTAAATAAAAAGCTTGCTAAAATTGTAGATTTAAGTGGAAGATTAAGATTTCAAAAAAGATGGGCACAAACACCAAGAGTTCCTGAAACTTCTGTTTTAGGGCATATGTTAACAGTTGCAATTTTTGGATATTTTTACTCTATTGATGTAAAAGCTTGTGAGAAAAGATTACAAAATAACTTCTTTACAGCACTTTTTCATGATTTACCAGAAGCATTGACAAGGGATATTATAACACCTGTAAAATACTGTGTAGATGAATTGTCAGATATTATTGCAGAGTATGAAATACAAAAGATTGAAGATGATATTCTTCCTTGTATTCCAGAAGAATTACATGATGAATTTTCATATATACTTGGCCTTTATGATGGAGTAAAAGAGGAATTTGAAAATAAAATAAATCTAGATGGTAAAATTCAAATTGTTGAAGATGTATCAAAATACAACTCAGATAAATATAATGCAATAGATGGTTTAGCGCTAAAACAATGCGACAAATTATCAGCTTTTGTAGAAGCTAGTTTATCTATATCTCATGGTATTAAATCAAAAGAGTTAGTCAATGGTAAAAAAGAAATTTTAAAAAGCTTAAAAGAGGTTCAAGGAATTGATTTTAAAGCAATAGCAACGCAAATAGACTTTGAATTTGGTACAACTGGCCAAACTCAAGTTAGAATGGAATTTGATTAAAATATAGCTTTTAAAAGCTATATTTTAAATTTAAATATCCATATCTTCCTGGGTCGTTAAATAATACTCTATCCCCTAATTGTATGTATGTTACATCTTGATATGTATTTGTTGAGTTATATGTTTTATCAAATAAGTTATCAACACCAAGTGTTAAAGCAAAGTTTTTAGATAATTGATTATTATATTTTAAATTTGTGATTGCATACCCTGCTAACTCTTGCTCTTTTGCACTAGCATCAAAACTATCCCATCTATCAACTGCAATTAACTCAGCTGTATATTTAGAATTATTTTCTTCATAATTAAATGCTAAATTAGCTTTTAAAGGAGGGATTTCAGCTAAATCTTTATCAGTATAATCTCCATCTTTTTTCCCTCTTTGATAAGCGATTCCATAATCAATAGTAAAGTTTTCACTCGCTGCATAAAATCCAGAAACCTCAGCTCCATATATTTTTGCATCGATATTAGAAAATGTACCTGAGTTATAAATATAATCTTCTAATTTTGAATAGAATAGTTTTGTTCTAATATTTAAATTACCAATATTTTTTTCAAAACCTAAATCTATTTCATAATTTTTTGTATCTTCTAAATCATTATTAGCTCCCATATAAAGTTCTCTAGCATCTGGAACTCTTGAAGATTTACCTATTCCTGCAAAATATTTTGTATTTTCATCAGCATTATAAATACCAAAAATATTTGCATTTAAAGAGGCATATTTTCTATCTGTTTTTGATGCATTTACTGAATCAACATCTGTATAATCATATCTTGCCCCAAATTCTAAATCAAGTTTTCCAAAAGATTTCTCTAGTTTTGTAAAAATTGCTTTATTTGTAGTATCAGTTGAATCTAAACTTGCAGTTGATGGCATTTGCATTCCCATAACTGTAGTCATATATTTTTCACCCTTCCAATTTCTAACACTTGTATCTAAACCAATAGTTAGTAAAGAATCTGCTATTTCCATACTATTTTTTATTTTCGCACCCCAAATAGATGATTTCATATGATTAGTCATATATCCAGTTGCACCCATTGCAGTATAATCCCTAAGTTTTGTACTCATTGGATGATCAACATTTGAATAATAATAATCTAAATTTAACTCTTTTGAAAAAGATGCTAAATCTCTTTTTGTATATCCTAATGTATATATATTTGAATCATCATAGTCAGCATCCATTGGAGTATTTGGATATAAAACACCATCACTTCTATTTGCTGTATATGATAATTTGATTTCAGAAGAATCATCTATATTATAAACAGCTTTAGTAAGTAAAGTTTTTTTCTCATATGCATCTAAATCTGTTCTTAAGTATCTATTTGCAGGTAAAACACCACTTGATACTTGTTGTTCATAAAAACTATTACCATTTCCATCTTCATATTGTTCACTACTTTCAGTAGAAGCAGAAATTAAAATCTTAAATTTATCAGTTCCTCCACTAACAGTTGCACTAGCTTTTTTATATCCGTAACTTCCAGCACCCAAGTTTATCTCACCATTTAAATCTTTACTTGGCTCTTTTGTTTTAACAGTAACTTTTCCACTTAATGTTCCAAAATTTTCTACATCATATGGACCTTCTACTACTTCTACACTTTCAATATTGTTTGATAATACATGAGAAGTTGGTGGATCCATTCTATTTGGACATGCCCCATAAATTTTTGCATCATCTATTAAAATATTTATATTATCTTTTTTTTGCCCTCTTAATATAATATCATTTGCAATACCACTTCTTCTAACAATAGAAATTGATGGTATATTTTTTGTAAGAGCTTCTGCTAAATCTGCACTTTTGATTTGTTCATTACTAACATCTTTTACAATTTTTGTATTTGCACTTTCAATTACACTAATAGCTTCTAAAGTATTAGTTTCACTTGCATTTAACAAAACAGCAGTTGCAACAAGTGATAAAGATAAAACTTTTTTCATAAAAATTCCTTGTTTAAATAAATTGAGAAATTATTACAAAGAGCTGTTAATTTAGTGTTAATTAGTATACTTTCGATATAATTCAAATAAAAAAGGATACTACTTTGAGTAAAATAGTATTAGATGTTGATAGTAAAAACCTTGATACAGTTTTAATAATTTTAAACAATTTAAAACAAGGTTTAGTAAAAAATATCTCAATTGATAATAAAAAAATACCACTAAACCTTGAAGCAAAAAAAGCACAAAAAAAAGTATTAGAAGATGAGTTTATGCCTTCAAAACCAAGCGGTGGAAAATACTTATCTAAAAATGATTATAAAGAAAGACTTTATAAAAATAAAGGAAACAAATGCAAATTTTAATATTTTCAATTCTTATTATTGCACTTATTGTTTTTTTGATTTATAAGATCAAAAAAAATTTTACGAAAAAAGAGTTAATAAGCTTTATAAGCATAATAGTTCTTATAATAGTAGCTTCAATATATTTTAATAAACAAAATAAAGATATGATGCCAAAAGCATTTAAACAGTACTACTTAAAACATAATAATCTTGATGTTTTAAAGCTATCTATTTCACAACAAAATGTTCAAGTTTTAAGTTCTAGTAAAAGTATTTATAACTTTGATTATATCATCTCAAAAGATGCTAGAGAGTATGTATGTCAAGCTAAAGATATCGAAGTTATAAAAATAGAAGATGAATATATTTTCAATAATTTTAAAGAGACATGTAAAGTAAAATAAAAAGCTAAATGCTTTTTATTTTATGCAGGTTTAAAAGACTTTTTAGTTTTACAAACATGAGGGAAAAGACAATTTTCACACTCAGGTTTTACAGCCTTACAAATATATCTTCCAAACAATACCATTGCTTGATGAAAGATATGCAAATCATGTCCTTTTAATTTTTTAACTAAATCAGCCTCTGTAATATCAACAGTTTTACCATCACTTAGTCCCAATCTATGAGAAACTCTAAATACATGAGTATCAACTGCCATCAAATTTGCACCTTCAAATTCAATCATAAATACATTTGCAGTTTTGTTTCCAACACCTGCTAGCTTCATAAGCTCTTTTTGATTATGGGGAATTTCACCATTATAATTTTCAAGAACACTTTGAGCCATTTTAATAATATTTTTTGCCTTATTATTAAAAAACGAACAAGTATTTAATAAAGCTTTTACATCTTCTAAATTAGCAAATGCCAATTCTTTAACACTTGGATACTTTTCAAAAAGTGCTGGTGTTATGATATTTACTCTTTTATCTGTACATTGTGCACTTAAAATAATTGCTATTAATAACTCATAATCATTTTTGTAATTTAATTCTGTAACAGCATCAGAGTATTTTTCTACAAATGCCTGTTTTATTATTTCTATATCTGCTTTTGTTGCTTTTTTCATATTTCTACCTATATCTCTTTTACCTTAGCTATTTCATCTCTTAGTCTTATTGCTTCTTCAAAGTTTAAGTCTGACGCTGCTTTTTTCATCTGTTTATTTAACTCAATTAAAATTTTCTTTCTCTCACTTGCTGGCATTTTTTCTAGTTTTTCTTTTTTCCAAGCAACATCATCATACTCTTCAAGTTTTAAACTATCTTCGATTCTTCTTTTTGTAGATTTTGGAGTTATTCCATGTAGTTTATTGTGTTCATCTTGAAGTTTTCTTCTTCTTGATGTTTCATCTAATGCAAACTGCATAGAAGCTGTTATTCTTTTTGCAAAAAGTATTACTCTTCCTTTTTCATTTCTAGCAGCTCGTCCTATTGTTTGGATAAGTGAAGTTTTACTTCTTAAAAATCCTTCTTTATCTGCATCTAAAATAGCTACAAGTGAAGTTTCTGGAATATCTAAACCTTCTCTTAATAGGTTAATCCCAATTAAAACATCAAACTCTCCTACCCTTAAAGCTCTGATTATTTGATTTCTCTCAATTGCATCAATCTCACTATGCATATATTTTACTTTGATTCCCAAATCAGCATAATAAGAAGCTAGTTCTTCTGCCATTTTTTTAGTTAAAACTGTGATTAAAACTCTTTCATTTCTCTCAACTACTTTTTTAATTTCATCAAAAAGCTTTTCTACTTGAAACTCACTATCAACAATATCAATAATAGGATCAAGTAATCCAGTAGGTCGTATAATTTGTTCTGCTACAACTGAACTTAATTCCAGTTCTAACTCATTTGGAGTTGCACTTACAAATAAAAAGTGAGGAGCTTTATTTATAAACTCATCAAATTTTAAAGGTCTATTATCTAATGCACTTGGAAGTCTAAATCCATAATCAACTAAAACCTCTTTTCTACTTCTATCGGCTGCATGCATTCCTCTAAATTGTGGAAGTGATACATGTGATTCATCAACAATAAGTAAAAAATCTTCATGCATTTGTTCAAAATAGTTCATAAGTGAATATGGAGTTTCTTCTGGCTTTTGACCAGTTAAATGTCGTGCATAGTTTTCTATTCCCTTACACATTCCAGTACCTTCAATCATTTCTAGATCAAACTCTACTCTTTGTTTTAATCTTTGGTACTCTACTAGTTTATTTGCACTTTGAAAGTATTCTAATCGCTCTTCAAGCTCATCTTCTATTTGTTTAACTGCAACGGCTAATCTATCATTTGAAACAACAAAGGGATTAACAGAGTAGATAATCACTTCTTCTAAATCTTTTGTTTTATTATTTGTTAAGTGTTCATGTTTAGAAATAGATTCTACCTCATCACCAAAAAACTCAACTCTTATAAATTCATCTTCATAATAAGCAGGGAAAATATCTATTACATCACCATTTACTCTAAAATCTGATCTATCAAAGAATTTATCATTTCTTTTATAACCCATTTCTACAAGTTTTAGTAAAAATTCCCTTTGAGAGTATTCAAAGCCTACTTCAACTCTTTGAACCATTGCTTTGTATTCTTCTGGATTTCCTAAACCATAATTAGCTGAAACTGATGCTATTACAATAACATCATCAAAAGATAAAAGGGAAGCAGTTGCACTAAGTCTTAGTCTTTCTAATTCCTCATTTATTGAAGAATCTTTTTCTATAAATAAATCACTTCTTGGTATGTAAGCCTCAGGTTGATAATAATCATAATATGAAATAAAATACTCAACATGATTATTTGGGAAAAATTGTTTAAACTCTGAGTATAACTGAGCTGCTAGTGTTTTATTGTGAGTCATTATAAGTGTTGGCTTTTGTGTTTTTTCAATTACTTTGGCCATAGTATAGGTTTTACCACTTCCAGTAACCCCTAATAGTGTATTATATCTATTGCCTGCGATAATTGAATTACTTAAAGCCTCTATTGCTTTTGGTTGGTCTCCTGCTGGAGAATATTCTGATTGAACTGTAAATTTTGCCATGTGGCGATTATATCAAATTGTAGCTTTTTAAAGCACTTTTTGACCAAGAAATTAAATATTTTTAATAATTACCATATAGTAAAAAATAATAGAAACTTCTTTACAAGACCAAATTATATCTTTACTTAGATCATCCCTTGATTTCAAAATATTTACATTGTCTTCATATTTTTTTAATATTTTTTGCATATCATTTTCTATTGTAGAAGATGACCTATTTAATATTGAAGGATGGAAGACTTTTTTCATACTTGGAATAAAAAAATCTTTGTCACTTTGTAATAGTGCAATTAAAAGTGATATTTGCCAAGAATGCCATTCTATATTATCTAGTATTTTTTCTGATTTACTTGCATAATCTAAAGCTTTAAAAGATTCAAAAACTTTCAGACAAGATTGAAATAATAAATGATGTCCCATTTCCTCAATTTTTTTTGGTATTTGTATATCTATAATATCAATATTTTTCTCTGGAAGATTAGTACTTGAGTTATTTTCAACAACTTCTTGTGTATTTCTTCTAATTAATAAAATAATTAATATAACGCATATTACTAATAAAATAAGTATAATAGCTAACAAAAGCATATTCATATACTTTCCTCCAAAAATTCTGAGTTTACTAATTTAGTATAAGAATTATCACAACATAATGATGGAATATTTATATATTTTTTATTGTCAATAATATATGTTTTTCCTTGGTGATAATGACCCTCGATAATTATATCAGTTTTATAATTATTTATTCTTTTATTAACTAGTTCTTCAAAATTTTTCATTCTATGACAGATGTTTTTACTCAACAGTGCATTTTCGATTTTCTTTGATATTTTATAATTAAAATCAATCATATTCATAAAATTTAAGAAATAATGATTTCTGATAAAAGAACAATATAAATCATACTTCCAATTTATAAAATTATCCCCATGAGAAAGGGCAACTGATTTATCATCTAACTTTGCAAAGATTGGCTGATTTTCTCTTTTTACAACTAGAATATTAGGGAAAAGAGTTTGCAAATTATAATCATGATTCCCTTCTAAATAAATGATCTCAATAGTTTTTGATAATTCATTTAAAAGTGTAATAATTTCTTGACTTTGTTTAATAAAATATTTACTCTCCCCTGATATAAAATCTATCATATCACCCATAAGAAAAAGTTGAGAAGTTACAATCTCTAAAGATTGTAACTTTTTTAAAAAGATTAAAAACTGTTGGTTTTTATCATTAAAATGAGAATCTGCTACAAAAATAGCCCCTTGTTTTATACTAAGGAACATAAGCTATTTTTGGAATACCTTCATATTCTTCATAACCACACATAATATTAGCATTTACTACAGCTTGAGAAGAAGCGCCTCTTAATAGATTGTCAATTGATGAATTTACAAATAGTGCTTTACCATTTCTAGCTACAAAAATATCACAAAAATTAGTACCAGCAGTTGATTTTAAATCAACAGGAGTTTTTCTAATTCTTACAAATTCACTTCCAGCATAAGTTTCTTCAAGTATTTGTTCAACATCTACTTCATCTTTAAGTGTTGCATAAACTGACACTAACATACCTCTTGTAACTGGTAATAAATGAGGCACAAAGTTTATTTGAAAATCTTTATCTTTAAGTAAATTAATTTTTTCTTCAATCTCTGGCATATGTCTATGTTTAAAAGGGTTGTATGCATGATGATTTTCATTTAAATTTACAAAATGAGCAACTTCACTAAGTTTTTTTCCTGCACCACTAACACCAGATTTTGCATCAATAAAAATAGGAGTTCCCTCTTCAATAAAATCAATAAATGGTAATAAAGCTAAAAGAGAAGCAGTTGGATAACATCCAGGGTTTGCTACAAGTTTAGCATTTTTAATTTCATTTTTATAATATTCAGGAAGACCATAAACTGCATTTTTAATATTTTCTTTATCTTCATGTGGACAATAATGTTTTTCATAAGTTTCAAGTTTTAATCTATAATCAGCACTTAAATCTACAACTTTTACACCAAGTTCCAATAATTCTTTTGCAAAAAACATAGATGTTTTATGAGGTAATGCTAAAAATGCCAAATCTGCAACTTTTGCTACTTCTTTTGCATCAGCTTTTGAAACTTCAACATCAATTACACCCTTTAAACAAGGATGTAAATCTTGAACATTTTCATCTCCAGTTGAATTTGCTATATACGAGATATTAAACTTTGGATGATTTATTAAAATTTTAATTAATTCTAAGCCAGTATATCCACTAGCTCCAATAATAGCTACGTTCATTATAGTTCTAACTCCTTGTATCCAACACTTAAAATTTCAAAATTTTTAACTCCACCAGGAAGAGTAGCTCTAATTTCATCACCCTCTTCTTTTCCCATAAGTTGTTTTGCAAGTGGAGAATTAAATGAGATTAGACCTTTTTCTGCATTTGATTCAACACCACCAACAATTGAGTACATAAACTCTTCATCACTATCAACATCAACTAATTCTACAGTTGAACCAAAACTTACTTTATTATGAGGAAGAGTTGTTGGGTCTATTATCACAGCTTTTGAAATAACTGCATTTAATTCTGCTATTTGAACATCAATTAATTTTAATTTATCTTTTGCAGCATGATATTCTGCATTTTCTTTTAAATCACCTAATTGTCTAGCTTCTTCAAGTGCTAATACAGTTTCTGGTCTTTCAGTTTTCTTTAAAAACTCTAGCTCACCTGTGATTTTTTTATACCCTATATTTGTCATTGGTTCTTTATCCATCAACAACTCCAATCATTTAATTTATGTTATAATACCTAAAAATTGTAAAAGAGTAGTTTAGACATGAAATATGATAGAACCATAAAACTTTTTGGTGAAGAAACATTTAATAAATTTGAAAATACAAAACTTATACTATTAGGAGTTGGTGGTGTGGGAAGCTTTGCTTTAGATGCACTTTATAATACAGGAATCAAAAACATAACTATTGTTGATTTTGATACTTATGAAGAATCAAATATGAATAGACAAATGGGAAGCCATGGAAATATTGGTAGAGTTAAAGTAGATGCTTTAAAAGAAAAATATCCCCAAGTGACTGCTATTCATGCAAAAATTACACCTGAATGGATTGATAAATTTGATTTTTCTTCTTATGATTATATACTAGATGCAATTGATGATGTGAAACCAAAAGTTCATTTAATTAAAAAATATTTCACAAGAGTAATTAGTACAAGTGGAAGTGCAAAAAGAATAGATCCAAGTAAAATTGAATATTTATCAATTTGGAATACATTCAATGATCCTTTTATAAAAAAAATAAGAAATGAATTAAAAGCTCAAAATTTTAAAAAAAAATTTAAAGTAATTTTTTCATCGGAAGTTCCAAATTGTATAGAAAAAGGTAGTTTTGAAGCTGTAACTGGTTCATTTGGATTAATGATGGCATCTGTAACTGTACAAAAAATATTAAAGAAATTAGAAAAATAACTTAAGATTAATTAAAGTTAATTAAAGCTTAAAAGATATATAATAATTTACTTAAGACTTAAAAAAGGATTCACATGAGCGGTATTAGTGGTAGTGTTGAACAAATGACACAAGGGCATCTAAGAAATGTTCAACAATTAGCTGTATTTTACACTGGTCATAGTAATATTTACGCAATTAACATAGCTAAAGTTAAAGCGTTTATAATCACTGAAGAAGTTGCAATTAATGATACTCCAAAAGATACAAATGTTATTGCAGGAATTGCAACAATTAGAGGGGAACCTGTAACATTAATCAATCTTGATGCATGGCTTGGACTTCCTGCTTTAAATGTATTAGATTATAAATTAATTATATTTTGTGAGTTTAATCATAAGAAAATTGGTTTCTTAGTAAAAGACATGTTAGATATTGTTGAAAAAACTACTGATGAATTAAGACATACAGAAGAAACAAATTCTAAAATTACATATACTACATATGTAAAAGTTCATAATAAAGATGAGTTATGTACTGTATTTAATGCAGAACAACTTTTAAGAGATATTAAATGGACTGATGATGGAGAAGATGATGTTAGAAAATATGTTGATAATAAACTTGATTCAGAGAAAGTAATATTAGCTGCTGAAGATTCAGGAGTTGCAAGAGAAGTTTTAAATAAATTTTTCAAAAAAACTGGTGTAAGATTTGAGATATATACAAATGGAGCACAACTTATAAAAAGAGTTGAAGAATTAAATCCAAATAATATTGGTATGGTTATAACAGATATTGAAATGCCTGGAACAGATGGATATCAAGTTGCTTCATTTATAAAAAGCAATAAAAAGTATGAACATATACCTGTAATTGTAAACTCCTCTATGACAACTGATGCAGTTAAAGGAAAAATGAATCAAATTGGAGTTGATGGATTTGTAGGGAAAACAGATATTGCAAATCTATTTGAATTAACTAAAAAATACTTACTTCACTAAAAATTAGAATCCCAAATAAGATGAGTTTAACTCATCTTATTTTTTTTCTTTATTTAACCATTCTTCAAAATATTTTATTTGATTTTCCGTTTGTATTGATGATGTTCCACCAAATGAATTTCTTGCATTCATTGAGTTTCTTAAGTCTAAATACATAACAATCTCTTCACTTACATCTTTTAGTTCATCACTTGCACTTCTAATTTCTTGGATATTTAATTCACTAATATCTTTATTTAGTTCATTTGCTTTTGTAACTACATCTTTAGTTATATAGTATGCAGTTCTAAATGGCATATTTTGTTTTTGAACTAAGAAATCTGCTAAGTCAGTTGCACTTAAATGCCCTATTTTACAAGCATTTTCCATTTTTTCTACATTTACAATCATCGTTTTAATAACTTCATTTAAAATAGAAATAGAAATTTCAACTGTTTTAACTGAATCAAAAACACCCTCTTTATCTTCTTGTGTGTCTTTGTTGTATGCAAGTGGTAAACCTTTCATTACAGTTAATAGTGAAATAAGATTTCCATAAACTCTTCCTGTTTTTCCTCTTAAAAGTTCTGGTACATCTGGGTTTTTCTTTTGTGGCATAATTGAACTTGTTGTTGCATACTCATCAGACATTCTTACAAATTGGAATTCATAAGATGACCATAAAATAAGTTCTTCAGAAATTCTACTAATATGCATCATACAAGTTGAAATATTAAATAAAATTTCAAGTGCAAAGTCTCTGTCAGAAACTGTATCCATTGCATGAATTGTGGGTGAAGTAAATCCTAATTTTTGAGAAGTAGAATCTCTGTTTATATTATGTGGAGTTCCAGCAAGAGCAGCACTTCCAAGTGGTGAATAATTGTTTCTTTCGTATGAGCTTTCAAATCTTTCAAAATCTCTTTTAAACATATTTGCATAAGCTAATAAATGATAACCAAAATTAAGTGGCTGTGCATGTTGTAAGTGTGTCATACCTGGAATCAAGGTAGTCGTATGTTTTCCTGCAACATTTACAAAAGTTTCTACTAACTCTTTTAATTGCTCTTTTATACTTACTGATTTATCTTGAACATAAAGTCTAAAATCAGTTGCTACTTGATCATTTCTACTTCTTGCTGTATGAAGTCTTTTCCCTGGCTCACCTACTATTTCAGTAAGTCTATTTTCAACTGCCATATGAATATCTTCATAAGCTAATGAAAATTTAAATTCTCCACTTTCTATCTCTTCTTTAACCTGTAAAAGACCTCTCTCAATTGCTTCTTGTTCAGAACTTGTTATGATTCCTTGTTCACTAAGCATCTGTGAATGTGCAATTGAACCTTTTATATCTTGAGCATAAAGTTCTTTATCGAACATAATTGAAGCATTGAACTCATCTAGAATTTGTGCATTTGTATTTTTTAAAATTTGATTGTTTTGATTTGCCATTTGATTCCCTGTATTATAATGTAGCCTAAAATAAAGTTGATATTATAACACAAGTGATATTAGTTAAAAGAAGAGTAATTTATTTAAAAGAATTTTAAATATGCTTGTTTTTTATATTATTAAAAACTAGATTATAAATATTAAACCTTTTACAAATAAATGTAAAAAATAGAAAAATAGATGTATGAAAAGCTACTAATAAAAATATTGCTAATAATGGAACTTTAAAAAATTGTAATGGCCAAGTATAGGTCCATACTCCCAAATAAATAGTAATAATTTCACCCCAAGTTGGTAAAGTAGCTGATAATAGTAAAACCATTAAAAACTTTATTTTAAAAGACTTAATAAACCCTTTTTTTAAAATTGATTCTTCAATTTGATAAAAGAACATAAATGTTAAACCCCAAGCAAGAGGTAACCAATATGGGAACTGTCTATTATCACTCAAACCATGATATAACCAATATCCATTTTCTATGCCCCATAATTCAGCAAGCACGCCTAAAAAGCCACTAAGTAAAGTACCGAAGAAAAGTAATACTACTTTAGTATTTATTGAATGTATTTTTATTTCTCTATAGAATTTATATACTAAATATATAGATAAAAAGATACATAAAAATAAATCATATTTATGAAATATTCCAATCAAACAACCTATAATAAATAAAGATATTACAGCTCGAAGTATAATCTTTAGCATTTATATTTTATTTATCTTCATTTTCAATATCAGTTATTGCATCTTTTATAATATTAATTATTTTACTTTTCGCTGCATCTTCATCATTTTCAGGAACATCCCATCCTACAATAGATATGTACTTATTTACAAGTGAATTTACATCATCAACAATTGTATCATGTAATTGAGCTAACTCTTTATCCTGTGCTGTCATAAATAATACCTCCTTAGGTAATATAATATAGGATTATAACATATTAAGAAACAATAAAGTACAATCCAATTTGATTTTTATTTAAGGTTTTTTTATGAAGTTTTTTTTAGTATTTTTAATTTTTACAAAAATACTCTTCTCCCAAGATTTACAATTACTTTTAGACAAATATAAACTAGCTACTTCTAATCTTATTTCAGAAAAAACAAAAAAAGAATCTTTAGGTCATATTGTAACTTATACACAACAAGACTTAGAAATGATGAATGCCACTGTATTAAAAGATGTTTTAAAAACTCTACCTAAAATATCAATGCAAACAAATTTTTATGGTGTATCAAATCTAACATATGCAGGAAATCCTAATAGTACTAGTACTTCAATGAGAGTTTATATAGATGATCAAGAAGTAAGTTCAGTTCAAACCCTTTCTCCTTGGTTGATGTTTGCTGATTATCCATTAGAACACATTAGTCATATTGAGGCTTATTATGGAGAGAGTACTTTACTTTTAGGGAATGAACCAGCGAAATTAACAGTAAAACTTTATACAAAAAAACCATATACAATAAACGGAAGTATTTTAAAAAATAGTATCTCTAGTTTTGGTTCTTATTCTAGTTCTATCGTTGTAGCAAACGAACTTGAGGAGTCTTCTTTACTTTTAATGCTTAATAGCTCTAAAATTGATAAACCTACATTTAAATTAAATAATGGAGCAGTAGAAAATAATTCAAAAAATGAATATGGATATTTTGCCTATAGAAAAGATGATTATAAACTAAGTGGAGGTTTTGCACAATTAAAAAAAGATAATTTTATATCTTTATCAACAGATTCAGTACTTGATTCTTCACAAAGTAGCAATAAAGAATATTTTCTAGAACTTGCCAAAAGTTTCAATGACTCAAATGGGAAAATATATCTAAGTTTCAATCAAAGTACTAAAAAATCTTTTGACAAAAATGAAGAAGGAATATTACTTGCTCCAATTATTGATTTTACCTCTTTAAATACAACTATGCCTAAAGAGGTAAATGAAAATTTAACTCTAAAAAAATATGACCTTGGTATTTCAAATATTTTTGAGTTTAACGATTATTCATTATTTCTTGCAGGGGCAGTAAAGCATAAAAGTTATAAAACAAATTCAAGAGATGTGGTATATTTAGACAATTCAACACAGAGTAATGTAAGTTTATCAAATATAAAACAAGAAACAATTTATACCCTATCAAGTGAACATTCTTATTATCTTAATGATTCAAATATCTTAATTGGAAATTTAAAATATGACAAATATATAAAAAATAATGAATTTAAAGATATAAACTTTTTAACTTCACGAATTGGTTATATCTCATCTATAAATGAAAAACTAAATTTAAAATTTTTTGCAACAAAAACATTTACACCACCTTCTATGATGGAAATTGATTATGCAACAAAAGAGGATAAAGATTTAAAAAATGAAGATAAAGATATTTTAACTTTTGAAGTAAACTATGGAGATGAAGAAGAAAAAATTTCTTTATTTTTAAATTATCTAAATATAAAAGATATGATAATCTTAGACACAAATAAAGCTGGATACATAAATTACAATGGTAATTTTGATGCTAAAGGTTTCTCATTATCTTATAAAAAATACTTTACGCCAAACAATAAAATTGATTTAAATTATTATAGTTATATTAACTCGATTAATAACTATAGAAGTCCAAGAAGTGGTGGAACAATAAGAGCATACCAAATATTT
>Ga0193964_1000776_pt1 | contig 14961 bp, 10 predicted proteins | sample FB_7_MG_FD_140323 | JGI IMG/M metagenome (GOLD analysis project Ga0193964, IMG submission 140323) | Microbial mat bacterial communities from the Broadkill River, Lewes, Delaware, United States - FB_7_MG | ecosystem: Environmental > Aquatic > Freshwater > River > Microbial mats | place: USA... | reverse complement strand
CGTTCCTTGGTGTCCGTCGGTTCCCTGATGACCGTCAGTGCCCTGGACACCGTCCGATCCTTGGTGCCCGAAACTGCCCTGATGACCGTTTGTGCCTTGGTGTCCAAAGGTGCCCTGATGACCGCTGCTGCCCTGATGGCCGCTGCGACCTTGCCGTCCCATCGCACCATCGCCGGCCGTGCCTTGCGGGCCGTGGACTCCTTGCTCGCCCAAAAAGCCTTGATGGCCGACTCGACCCTGATGGCCGTCAAAGCCCTGCATGCCCGCAAATCCCTGTTGACCCTCACCGCCACTACCAACACATTCGGGAGGAATCACCAGCACGCGTTGCCATACAAACGTACGCAGTGGTTTGCACTCTGCCACAGTGTCGACATAGTACTGAAAGCGAGTCGTCTCGTTAAGCGGATCAAAGCCTAGCACGCGCACACGGCAAATCTCTGCATCGTACTCGATACTGGCGTTGTCAAATGCCGGCGGTGCACGCACAAAGCCAACTTTGTTAACGTCGCACGACTTGATTTGGTGTGGGAGATAGAACAGCAGTTGCTGCTCGCCGTTAGGCCCATCCCCTGGGACTCTGCTGCAATGCAGAGTCATTTCGTATACTGTGACACAGCCTTTCTTTGGCATCATGCAAAATACAATTTGCTTATTTTTAACTTGAAAAGTGTGTTGTTTCTTTTAACGGCGACATTGGAAACCAACAATAAGATTTTGTTTGTTTAATTTTGTAAGAGTGGCAACACTGCTTTTTGCTTTAATTGATAAAACACAATTCGACAGATGCGATCAGTGTGTCACCGCAGGAAACATAGGCGCTGCCGTCACTGCGTGTCAAATGAAACGACAGGCACTTTGTCGGTGTATTGGCAGACGATCCAACCACCTCACAACTTCCTCCTGGTCCGCAATTGGCGCCGCACAAATACGATGTCGTGTAACCGCTCATCGAATCAATTGCGGCGTCGTAGCGATATGTTCCCGTGCGCCTGTTGAGCACCAAAACGCCATAGTGACGGACCAGCCCTGCGTCGTGTGGCGATTGGCTCGCGTAGCGTGGCATTTTGCGGCCACAATTGTTGATCTCTGGTATGCTGAGAATCAGCCGTTCGTCAATCAGCGACACAGGGCAACTGGTCGACGTGTAGAGTTTGCGACCCTGCAAGGTGCGGGCGTTGGCGAATCCAAGCCACTTGGAAACAGCGGTTTGTGCAGAGTGCGTAATTGTGAGAAGTTGTTCGCGACGATCTTCCGGCACAGGTGTCGGTGTGCCGTTCATGTGAACATTAAACCCGACAGGCTCGATCAATACGCACGCCCTGACCGCCGTCGGTAGATCTTCGGGCGCGTTGGTGCCGTAGAGAGCCGTAAAAAAGGCACGTGCGCCATAATCGAGTGCAACTTTGTATTTGTTATCACACTCGCGCCACACCTGTTTGACGCATGCTCCAATAACACGGCAACCGTTGATACTCACCCACACAACGTCGCTTGCGCAAAGTGGGAGGACTGTGGGATTGCATTCGTCGTGCGGCAACTGAAATGCGAGAAACGCATCGTTGGGATCAGAACCATCGCAAGTCTGCTCACAAACGGGAGGGCAAGCAATTGGTCGCATCAAATGCGGTTTGTCACAGTCGTCCAAGATCTCTGCCACAATCGGTTGCCGACAATCGTCTATGTCCTCGTTGTCTTCACAATGGTCGACCTTGCCTGCACCAATGTCGCGCGACGCAGCAGTCGGTTCATCGCTCGACAGTTCCAGTGCATTTTCTGGTCCATCCGTACACATTGCGTCGGCGTAATTAAATACCACATCGGTAGCGAGCGTATTGCAATACAGTGGATTCAAGCCGGCTTGCGCGAGTGTCACCAGGTTTGTGCACTCGTCGATTTTGGCGCTGTAAAATGCCCTCATTTTTGGCGTTTTGCACGGCGGCAATGGTGCGCCGTCTTTGCAGCTATCGTTGCAGACCTCTGCTTCGATTACTTGCTGAATTGATCGCGATCCGTGAACCAATGCAAAATTATTGCCCTGGTCGGCTTCAAAGTCAAACGTGGCAGCAGTCGCGCTCGGCATACAAAGTGCAAACCGATGGGCGTGCTTGTTGGCAATTTTGATGCCAAACGTCTGCGCCTCGTACGGTGACGATCCAATGACCGGATAGTTTTTGGTTTTGTCGCGACGACACTGCTTCCATGCACGCAATCCGTCAGTCGGATGCAGAGTAAAGTCAACGCAGAATTCAAAGCAGTCTTTGTCGGCGTGTGCGGCACGATTCAGAGCCCGCGCCAAGCAGTGAACAAGTTCCTGCGGCTTGTAGATGCCGGCTTCAATGCGGACTGTGCGAGTTCGAATCTCGCGACAGGCGCTCACGAACAGCCGAACCTGAAATGTGTCGTTTAGCGCCTGTTCCACTTTGAAAAGATGTGCGCCGCAAAGCGCACGTTGCAGATACAACTCTTTGGCAGACGGGCAACTTGCTGTCGCGAGCATGGCGTTGCGTGAAAGCGCAATTGTAGAGTAGTGATCGACACCGCCCAGCAGATTCTTTGTTCGCTCCAGCTGATGCGTTGTGCCATTTGCATTTGCAATCTCCACGATAAAGTCGTCGGTCAGTGCATCGTAGGTGATCTGTCGGACATCGTGTTGCGCCAAGTGACTGTGCAAAGCCGATTCAACCACGCTGTTGGCAAATGTCGCCAACTGCTGAGGCGACAGTGCACAGCAGATGTACGCAAACACTGGTCTGCACGACTCGACGCATTCGTAGCGAGCGTAGAACAACGATGGTTCACCCGACTCTGCGCAAAAGAACACGTTGCGATCAACGTGGTCGTACAGCGATCTGCGAAACATTGTGTTGGCGAGTACGCCAACACAGCTTTCAAACGCATTTCCACACGGCTGCACATCGATGCAGCAATCGCTTGGATCTATGACGCGTGCTGCCGTTTTGCAAGCAACAGCGAGAAAATGATCCTCGTCGATCACATCGTAGACCTCGATCATTGGCGTCGGTCCGCTCAGCAGGCACGCCAGTGCCGCTGCCGAGTTGTCGCTTGCGTCTACAGACTCGACGGGACAAAATGAATCCAATTGCAGTGCAGAGGAATTGAGCAGTGCAAACTTGATGCCGGGCACAAAATTGTGCGGTCCGGTGGTTGTGATGTGCAGGTGCATCGGCGCATCATTGTCGTCGCTGTTGGGCAAAAGATCACCGCATTTGCCGACACCCTTAAAGTAGGATAGCAGTGCACACCGGCGCACACACTCTATCGAGCGGATCTGCGTTTTTGTTTTCGGAAGTGCAAACGGATGTTTCGTTCGACCACTCGTCACCGTCGGCACCTGATTGCTTTCGTCGATGCAAAAGCGCTCGCTGATTGCAAACGTGTGTGTCTCGGGGGCGCCAACGTGTGTTTCGGGATTTATCGGGCACGCACAAACCATTGCGTGCAACTGTTTGGCACTCATAGCCTCTGCGCGTGCAACCAATTTGGGCTCGCGCGCAGCAATCTGTGCAAACAACAAACGACTCTGCGCAACCGCGTTGGTATTGCTGTCGTGACCGATCAGCGGAATCGTACCGTACAGACTCGGTTGCCCGCCAAATCGGTTGCCGCCGCCGCCGCTGCCAATCTGTGCACTGTTGCGTAGGCACCCGTTGCTCACCAGCTTTGATTGCGATTCGCTACCCATGGGGCAGAGAAAAGAGTTGTTGTTGTTGGCAACGCTGCTGTCAAAGTCCACCACCATGGTGCGCTCGCAGGAAACTCGCGCCGCAAGGTTCTTCTGTTTGTTCTGCTCGGCTGCCGAGCGCGCAAAAAGCGACTGGGCTTGCGAGTTGGGTACGCTACCGCTCTGGCGCTGCCCATTGTCACCGAGTGCACATGAAAAAGGCGTCGAAGACTGATTGGAAAGTCGCCCGCCGCTCATTACTCGTTTGCTTCTTTTTTCTCGCTGATGTTGGTTTTTTGATTTCGAAAGAGTTGCGACACAATTTTAATCGAAAGCCAGGCGTCAGACTATTGCTGACTTTTTGCCAGTGCTGTGACAATCTGATTTTTTTGTTGCAAATGCAAAAAAAGAGAAATTCAATTGTCTTCAAACTCTACCGAGCCGGTCTCAGTCGCCAACAGTTGCTGTCGCGCATTGACCCAGTGACCGATGGCTTCGTACGCGTCGTTCGTGCTCGCGGCCTTGACGTTGACGGTGAGATGAACAAATGGCTTCTCGCGCTCGTCCACTTTTGTGACGACGACCTCTAGCTGCGGAACATTAAAGATGGCGTCAAATGACGCGGCAAGTTGCGATTTCGCGGCAAGATCGCGGTCCGACTGTTTGATGATGGCACCGGCCTCTACCAAACAGGCAGCAATGGAAACATGATTGCCGCGAATAGCAAAATAGAGTGACGTGTGACCATGTCGCGTCAACCGATTGACATTGGCGCCGGCATCGAGCAAAACTCGCACCATTGCCAAATTGCCCATAGAAGTGGCGTACGATAGACACGTTTCGACACCGCTTCTCACTGTCACAGGAACGTTGGGGTCGGCACCGTGCTCGATAAGTTTCTTGGCAACATCAACTGTGGAGCCATTCTGCCAGCCGCTGACCAAGTAGAGCGGTGTACGAAAATTCTTATCGACTCTGTTGACATCGGCACCAAAGTCGATCAATTGCGAGGTCAATGCCATCGTTGGTTGCTTCTCGAGAACATGGTTCAGAATCGGTATTCCGTTTGGCATGACGCTGTTTGGATCGGCACCTGCGGCAAGCAGCAATGAAACAAAGATATGCTCTCTGCAGTGAACAGCCTCGGCGAGAAGTTTGCCAACAGCGTCGTGCCGCATATTGCCGTCAATTTCGTCGAGCACTTTGTTCGCCTCAACAAATATGCAGCCGCCGTCGTCGGCATTTGCTCGTACAATAGAAGCAAAGGCATCATATGTCACGCGAAAAGGTTGGTTCGTCGCAGTATTCCCAGTGTGCTTGCACAATACAATCGTATCGTCTGTGCCGTCTTTCTTCGGCACATCGACCACAGGCTGTTGGCTTGAATCTTCAGCATCACTGCGTTTGCTGTACTCGTCGATAAGGCGGCATATCAACGTCGATTCAGCCAGCTGATGAGCAGTTTTGCCTTGCTTGTTTGTGACGTTGACAGCGATTCCACCTTGAAGAAGCACACGAATCAAAGGTTGCGGGCGCCGCTGCATAACAGCAAGATGCAATGCGGTGTTGCCGTCCGAGTTGACCGCGGAAACATCAGCCCCCGCCTCTATAAGTAGCTGGGCACACTTTGCAGACGAAACCATGAGTGGGGTTTGCTTCGCGTTTGATGACGGCAAATTTGGGTCTGCACCAAAGCGCAAGAGAAGCGCGACGATTTTGTGTGCGTTTTCGTAAGCAGCGACATAAAGTAGAGGGATTTGAAATGTTCCAGAGAGATTGGGGTCAACGCCATACTGAAGAAACAATGCAACGATCCGTTCGTCTTGTTCCTTGATGGCCACTTTTAGAAAATCGACAACACTGGCCGGAGCGCCAACTGTGGCATCAGCATTCTGGGCGACAGAAAGTGCCTTGATAGCAAGGTTCTGGCTGTTGATTGGACGGAGGGATTGATCGCATACGTGGGCAACCAATCGCTCCACAAGCATGCCCTTCAAAAACACAGTCGGGCGGCAAAACTTGCACGCAGGTGCCGAGTTGTGTTGACAGAGCGTATCGCGCTTTAAATGGTTGGCTGAAATGGCGTTGAAAGACATTGTTGATTATCAATGAGTTTGATGTGGCTGCAGATTTTTTCACAGCCGTCTGTCAACCGTTTTTTTTTCCAGTGTTGGTCAGGCAAACGCGACAGAATTTATCTACAGATTCATTTTACGCCTCCAATATTCTATGTGTGCTGGTGTGGCAAACGTCTCGATTCGATACTCTGTGATCCACTCGGCGACGACCAGAGCACCATTGGCTTCAGCGGTCTGCGCAAGACTCCTCTCCCAATGTGCACTGGTGTACTGTGCATCTTTCAACCACCGGGCAATACAATCCAACGTGTATTCCAGCTGCTCGTCGACGCTGCGAACTCGCTCTCTGCTCTCCTCATCCAATGCCGACGTGCGCAACTGTCGCTGGTCCGACAGCCGCATATTGCAAGTGCCGTCACTGTGTATGTATAGCGTTGCGCAGAATAGTTCGTCTTGATGCGACACAGATGCCGACTCTTCCGACGATGCTGACAAAGCGTTTGCAGCTGTGGGCAGGTTGCGACCGTCACCACTCCAACGCAACAAAAGTGGCGCCATGCCATTGTGATCGGCCAGCGCGTGGTGGACTCTAATAAACTGACAAAGTTCTGTGCATGAGAGCCACGGACGAAACACAAACCGCAGCCAAAAAAGGTTTGACGGTGGTCGCAGCAAATCTGGCACAGTGCGTCTTCCGCAGCGCTGATGAGAACTGTATGTGGTTTTGTTACACATTAAAAGGTTGATGTACGACCATGTGTCGAGATGTTCCTCTAAAAAGTTGCGCAGCGGCTGGAACATGAATAATGCATTGTCGAGCGTTGCTGTTTGCATTGCGTGTTGTTTTGCGTTTTATGTTTGGAGAAACACGCGTCTGTATGTTTATGTGGCTTTTCACACTTTACTAGAGAAGAAGAAGAAGAAGAAACCATTTTTGCGGTCTGCAATTCACTCATTTCGCGTTTGCCGTTCTCAGAGCATTTTTGTGTGCATCTCTTTGATCGAGTCCTCAGAGATTCCCTGCTCTTTCATCTCGTCGGTCGTCTTGTTTGCAACATCGATGATCGATGTGACCATCTCATCGTCGTTGAGCATTCGCTTTTGGACGTTGTCGAGCAGCGAAACAATATCAAACTGGCCATCCTTGAGCGAAGAGCGCTCCTGCTCGTTGAGCGTGTCGTTGGCGAGTCGGTTGAGAGTGGTGCGCGACGAACCAGAAAACTTGGAGAGAATAGAAACAACCTGCATGATGCGTGTGACGTGCTCCCAAATCACCTTTCGCGTTCGCATGTCGAGTGGCTTGTCGCCGTCAATCTTCCACATGGTCTTGATCTGGCACATCTGAAAGTAATGCACACGCGCCAACTCGTCGATCACAATCGCTTCGTTTTCCTGTGTGCGCTCTGAAAAAACAGTCTTCTTTCGCGCGAGACACGCCTCGTGCATTTCCTGCAGCTTTTGGCCGGGCACAGCCAGATTGGCTTGCGCCAGAGTCCAGTACTTCTCCAACGTGTACGTGAGGCGCTTACGATGTGGGAAACGGTTGCTCAGTTCCTTGAGGAAATCATAGACAAGCTTGCATACACCGAGATCGGCAATGTCGCCGTCTCCGCCGAGCAACTTGCTCGTATCGATGCCTTCAATGTGTTCACGGTTCTGCATTGTGTTGGTTGATGTTCACGATTGTTTATCTTTGCGCCAGACTGTGTGCAGATCAAACAAGTGCTTATTGTTGCTGCTGCTTGAACGATGTGCCACTTTTTTACGATGCACTGTGCTATTTTTGCTTCTTGTTATTTGTTTTTTTTTATTACTGCCCGGTTGACACAACACTCTCTCAAACAGTCGGGTCTGTTTTTTTGTTTTTCTTTTGCGCACATCTCACAGAGATGTTTTCCTTTCGCGGGACAATAACCGTTTCGACGATCCTTAGAATGCTTTCACGCGTTTGCACCAAGCGTTTCAGTGCACCGCGCAAATGATTGAGCAAAGCGGCATTGGTTTTCGCGAGTCTTTTGTTTTCCACGCCACATTGCCTGCAATTAGGACACTTTGAGCGGCTTTTGGGGTGTTCTTCCCGCACCGTGCGATCATCGGCGTCTTTTTGAATCGACGAATCGCCATAATCATCGAGGGCGCGATCGTTTGCAAAGTCTGCCATCCCGCTGTCAACAAACCCAGCATCATCGCGTCCATAATCGTATGTATCAGATTTAGAATTTTCGAGCAAGCCAACGCATGTTTGAAGCGCTTCTCTCGCCTCGTTCTCACCGGCACTTTCTAGCAGCGCCGCAAAGTTTCCCGATTGGCGGAATTCATCGATTTTCTTTTGAAACAACGCCAGCCTAAACGCGTATGCCAGAATTTGAAATCTCTGGCGTTCTTTTGGCTCGCTTGTGAGCACTGCGAAAGATTCGTCGATCGTTTGTTTGTCACCAAGAATCGTCCAAAACTCTCGCTTTGGTTTGGTTTCTCTTTGGCTCTCCACAATCTGTTGCTCGCTCATAAAATCTGACGCGCGTGCATGTGACCCGACCTGCTTGTAGGCGTCACGCATCTGCTTTGCGGAAAAGATAAATCGCGACTGGCTTGGCCAGGTGTGCAATTGCCTATAGATGCCGTTCACCTCATTGAGTGCATCGGATTCTGTTAGTCCGGCGCTTCGAAGATGGTGCAAATAGCCAAGACGGTAGAGAGCATTGATGACACAATGTACTTTCTTCAATTGGTCGTTGTCGCTGCTGACAATGTCTGCCTCTAGCTGCGCAACGAGCGCTCGGGTTTTCGTGCCCTGTCGCCACAATTTATCGCTCAACTGTGCGCTTTGCATAGTTGACGCCAGATTTCGGTGGTGCTTTGTGCCAACCCAGAATTTGATTTAACCAAACAATGCTGCTGATGAAAGTTTTCGACAGATCGTCGAGAGAGTTTGAGCAGACAAAAAAGCAAAAAAAGCGGCAATGAAACTTGCAACGCACTTTGGAGCGCACGGAAATCTGTTTTATTGCACATTGTCTGATAATTTTGTCGGCTATCAACCTTCACTGTTTGGCGTTGGTCGCTTCATCACAGATTGGGCGACTAGACGCCGACACGAAAAATTGACGCTGAAACTTTTGTACAAGCGACGTGCCGACAATCTCTGCATGCGGCAAGTCCAAAGCACCGTCACTGACTCTGCGCACAAGGCTTGTAAATGGTTCTCCAAATACATTTGCCCGGCACACAGGGCCACCGACCGAGACAATCTGATTCAGCAGTGTGACAAATTGCTCTTTGCTAAACAGAAAGCAGAGCGCACGCACAACAGACGTCATCGAGAGCCATACAATTACGTCGGGGACCTCAAGATCCACAAACCCATACTGTGTTGCACTTTCAATCAAATGTTCGACAAGAGCCACCAAGCATGCGTGATTTGGCTGCGATCCATCACTAAAGTTACCGGCGTCTTGCAGCAGGCGCTTGAGATCTTCCAGTTTCCTGCGCCCAAAAGACGGATTGCGTAACACTTTGTTGTACACGGGCGCCACTCGTACCCGGCGGCGTGTTTCGGTACATGATTCGCGAATCGGTTTCCAACTCGACGACTCTATGGGAGCCAAAACAATTTCTGCTCGATTGCCAGTCGCATCTTCAACGTTATCTTGCAAATTCATTTTTGATCAGACTTGAATTAAACCATTTTAATATTTTGATAAAAAAGCGGTCTATTGCTGGTCGGCGACAGCAGGGACGCTCGACGGCGCACCCTCTGCGGCAGGGACGCTCGACGGCGCAACTTGCGCGGCAGAGACACTGGTCGTGGATTCAATGATAGCCTGCAGAGCGCTGATTTGCGCGGAAAAGGTTTCCGCAACGGCTGTCAATTGTGTGTCGAGTTTGACGAGCAAATCGGTCTCTTCCAGGCAGTGTTGCTTGTAGAGATCAAGTTGCGCACGCTGTCCGCGCTCGCACGTGTTGAGTTTTTCCAACAATACAGTTTCTTTCTCCTTCCACTGCTCGATTTCCTTGCTCTGGTCGGCGCACGTGTCCACCGCAAGCGATGCGCGCTCGTCAATTGCGTCCTTGTTGGCCACGCACTCTTCAAGACTGCGTTCGGCGGCTTGCAGTTTCATCTTGAGAATCGTCAGTGCCTTTGCGTGTTTGGCACTGTGTTGCTGCAGTTGCGCCTGCAACTTTTCAACCACGCTCGCATCACTGCCCACCGGCACGTCAACCGCGCCAAGCTGCTCTCGGTACTCGACGGCCTTTAGCAGCGCATCGTCGTGTTCTTTGACGAGCGCCAAAATGCCAGCGATCGTATTTTGCAGTGCAGCCACGTTGCTATCATTGACAGATCGTTCATCGCCGAGCGATTTCAGTGTAGCCTCGCTCTGCGCCTTTTCCGCTTCGAGAGCGGCAAGCGCAACGCGGCACTCGTTGAGTTGCTGTCGCACCAATTCGGCCTGTTGGTCTGCCTCGACACCTTTACCGGACAGCTGATCGCGCAGGTTCTGAATTTCGCTCATCTGGTTTTGGATGACGGTACCCGCTTCGGCAGCGGTTGTTCCGTAAGCCGCAAATTGCGAATCGATTGCGGCAACTTTTTGCGCGAGCGCGTTGGCTGCCTCGAGCGCCTTGCCACATTCTTCCGGACGCGCCGCAGGTTCCGCTTGCGTGACCGGCGCCGCAGCGGGCGACGAAGAATTGCTTTCATCGGCCGGAACTTGCTCGGGCGAGATCGGTGCGGCCGATTCAGACGGCACAGGGTCTTCCAAGGCGCCACCAACAGCACCTACCGCAGCGTTGACTTTTTCGGCCACCGCAGCCAGAACATTGGCACTCTTGCCAACGTAGATAGTCGTCTCTTGGTCGTCCACCGACGAGACAAATGAATGCTCAAAGATGCTTTGGAACAGTGTCGTTGCGGCCTCTGATTTGGCCTCAACTGGCAGCGCTGCGACAAAGAATGTGGCATCCGGGGTTTGCATCAGTGCGTGCATGAGCAGCGCAACTCCAAGACCCTTGCGCGATGCCGCGTGCACACAAATGACCGCCAACTCGACTCCATTGTCAGTGGCGTCCCCGACAACCTTTTGGACACCGGCTTCAATACCATCGACTCCGTCAAAGTTGGAAAACTTGAACGGTAGCGTCATGTACAGGCCACGCGCTTTCTTGTCTCCTTTGGCATTGACAAGCTTTCCAGCTGTTGCGCCCAGCGCAAACGTGTTTTTTGCGTATTCGGCAGTGATGTTACCACTGCAGATCGCGTCAATTGAACGGCCCAAATTGGCCTTGGTTTGCTTGAGGCCCTCGGGGCTGTCAATTGGCACCGCGAGAACGCCTTGATCTTCAAAAATCTTGGTCACACTTTGCATTTTGCTTGAAACTCGATGGGTTTTACTCTTCAAGATTGTGCTCCAAAAAAAACCCAAATGTGCGCTTTGTTTGTGAAAGCCGCCATCAAATGTCTCGATCGAGAGAACTCCAATTTTTCAATCGCTTTCAGTTTCCAGCCCAACCCGCTGCGCCACCAGTATTGCATTTTTTCGCAATATAAACGCGCGCTTGCAGACGACGCGAGATTGTGAAAGACGCCGATTGTAAAAAACAAGATCGACTCGTCGGAAAAGAAAACAGCGTGCGCAACGCTCACAAACTTTTGAAAACATATTAAATATGTCTCATTATTCGACAGATCAGCGGTTGCAGCACATGAACGACTTTCTGGCCGAGAGTCATCCGCCGCCTCGCCCACAGCACCTGCCGCGCGTCCCATCTCCAACTGAAATTGCCCGCTTTGCGAGTGCACGCGGTGCCGCTCCAACTGTTCCGGTGAGAGCGCCGCCCGGCTCTTACCCAAGCAACGCGTTTCAGGCTTTTGGACTCGGAGGAGCGACGTCCAACGAAGATGCGTTGTCGCACCACTCTTCCGACGATGACGGTTCGTCGTACTACAGCACAGAGGAAGATGCAATGGCGCTCGGCCGTCCGCTCACAAATCCACGTGCCGATCCACAAAAGAATTTGCACATCGCACCGTTGGTGCAACCTGTTCTCGACTCGCCTTTGCAGCAGAAGCAGCAGCAGCAGCAACCGCAGAAAAGCAGCACTGTCGTCACAGCGTTGCCGACGACTCTGCCGCAGGAACCCGTCGCCGAACCCTCCAACGCGCAGAGCAGTGTTGCTGATGCCACTGTGCAATCCAAAACGTCGGATAAGGCTGCCGAACAGCCGCTCTCGTTTGCTCAGAAATCGTCTGCTTTTTTCAAACGCAATTTTTGGCCAATTCTTATTCTCGTTTGCATGCTCGTTTCAATCGGTCTCGCATTTATCTTTTTTGCGCACCGCCCAAGCAACTCGGTGGGCGTGGCGCAATCGGCGGCCGCCATGAATTCCTCAGCGGCAGCAGCGACAGCCGCGGCACTGAGTGGCGATCCAACGGTGGACGTCGTACACGCAATGCCACCGCCGCACGTTGACCGTGAAAGCAAGGACGCGAAATTGGCCGCCCAGTTGCGCACAGAACGAGAGCAGGCTGAACAAGAGCGTCTGAAATTGCAAAGCAGTCTTTTGGCCATCGAAAAGGACGTTTCGTCATCCAATCTCATGCAACAAAAACAGTTGACAGAACTGCACGAAATGTATGCCCGTGCCGAAGAAGAACGTCTGCAACTGCTGGCCGACAATACGACTTTGCTGCAGATTATCGACAACGCCAGCGTAATCGACGATCTTCCAGACGACGATGAACCCGTTGATAGTTTGCCGCCGACAGAGGTGAAAATCACAGTCGTCGATGAGGCAAGAGGCGAAGAAGAGCAAAATCAAACAGACGAGGCGCAAGTGGAACTGAGCGGCGTCAACGAAAGCAGCGTCGTTGAGCAGAGCCCTGATGCACAGTTGAACAGTGCTGCAGACGAAGAAGTTGCGATGCTGACAACACTCGGCAACGACGAACAATCAACGGTCTCTCACAGCGTAATCGGTGCGGCAGAGTTGTACAGCCCGACGTTGGCCACAGAAGAGAGTGAGTTGACGTGCATGTCGCCCATTCCCTATCAGCAGGGCATCGAAGATTTGCCCGGGTCACCCCGTGTGGACACTGGCGCGGTGCTTTCGAACAACGAGGCGCAGTGTGTCGACGAACCGGTCGAACAGGAGACCTTGCTCAAAGGCAGCCCGCAGATTGACAATGTCGCAAGCGACGAACACCAGGTCGTCGACCCGCCTGCCGATATTCAAGCCGGCGCTGAAGCGCCCGATGAGCCTCTCACAGCCGCCACGATTGACGCAGAACCGCAGCCTCTACAAAACAACCCAGATGAACAACCACCACTCGTCGACAATGTCGCGGACAAACTTGAAAGCTTTGCAACAGACGCTGAAGCGCAGCAGCCCAATCTCGAACCTGCCGCTGTCAATGTCGACGGTCCAAGTGAACAACGCCAAGAAGAGGAAGCAAAAGAAGACGCTCCTGAGGAGAACACTGATGTGACCGATGAAATTGACGCCGCCAACTAAAGGTGCGCTTCCAAAGGTGCTGTCTGTGACGCGTCACGATTATTGAAAACACCACTGTTCACCTTTATGCCTTTTTGTTTGTGATGTTGCATAGTGGTGTGGGTGTATGTGTGTGTGTGTGTGTGCACGCGCAAGCAAACACCGCGTCGCCAACGTATCAACGTTGACACATCTGCCGTGCCTTGCGCATCTGTCTGCCTGTCGACGATCATGCCCACAAAACATCCCAATGTGATTGCTGTTGTTTCCAAAGCACAACTTTGCAACTATGGAACGCTCGATGCCGCAATTGCAAGCGCACCGAAAATTTCGTGCCGCATGACAACCAAAACCGGCCGCCCCTATGTGACTTATGGAACTCTGTTGTGTTCCGATCGTGAATTTGCAAATGCACACGTTCCGAGTGGTCAACCAACGTGCGCCCAGTGCGAAGAACTGAGCGCCGGCACCGACGCAACCGTTCGTCACGACGACGCTGTCTGTGCCACCTGCAGGTTTTGCTATCGGCTATTGCCACACAGCGGGCTAAATGGAAAGCAATTTGTGTTCAAGACGCCAGAGAAGCAGCCCGACGAAACGGTTTTCGAGAGCACTGTCACGCACGAAGCACTGTTGCAGGATCGCCTCCATTTGCTGCACCCGAAAAATGTCTGCTCGGTGGTCGGCAATTGGTCAACGCACATCTATTATATTCGCAAGAGCAAGAAGAGTTTGACTTGGTTGCCGGTCAAAATTTCGCCGTTTATAGAAAAGTCTGCCGTTCGGGAACGCACAGACCTGCTGCGGCGGAGCGTGACACTGCTCAACGGAAAAGCGAGTTCATTGATCGCAATGGACGCGTGTGAGCCCGTGGCGCGGAGCAAGCGGGCGCGCCGCGATGAACCGTGCGCTGAAACTCACAGCGACGACTCAACCACAGAGGGCGCTCTGCCAACAAACCACGCAAATCATGGCCACGGTGGCAACACATCTGCCAATCTCACGTTGGAATCTCCGTACGAGATTGTCGTCGAATCTATCAACAAAAGCCTGCAACAACTTGCCATTTTGCACAATACTGCATACTCTTGCTTTCGGATTGACTGGACAGATCACGATTGGAGGCTGCGGGAGAACTTTATTGTTTCCAACTGCAACAACGGCGGTGCGACGCTCGCACCAGATGGTCACGCACGAATTGTCTTCTTTGACTTTGGCAACAGCATTGTTAGTGAATGAACACACGATTTTCATTAACCAAGAAGCCCTTCAAGCTGTTCCACTTGGTGTGCCCACAACTTTCTGGCCAAAATGAGCGCGCAAAGATGTTCATGAAACGACGGAACGATCCAACTCGGCAGCACAAAAACGCTCAGTGCGTACAGTGCGGCACTGTCGACGACATCGATCAACGTTTGCCACTTTGTGGCGCACCTGCCCATTACGGCCACGCTGCGCAGCTGGCTAAACGCCGCCTGAATGCAGACAATAAGTGCGCCGTAAAACCATGCAATCGGCAAGACACTTTGAAGAGCGGACGGCGTGTAATACAAAACTCTCTGGAGAACGGCAATGTACGGAAATTTGATCAGCAGAATATCAAACCACATTGCAAAGATGTACACGCAGGAAAAGAACGTCGCCGCTGCAACGATGTATGTAGGTGAGTGCTTTGAGACAATTGCAATCTCATAGGTGCTGAGCGTTGTG
>Ga0193964_1000774_pt1 | contig 14962 bp, 10 predicted proteins | sample FB_7_MG_FD_140323 | JGI IMG/M metagenome (GOLD analysis project Ga0193964, IMG submission 140323) | Microbial mat bacterial communities from the Broadkill River, Lewes, Delaware, United States - FB_7_MG | ecosystem: Environmental > Aquatic > Freshwater > River > Microbial mats | place: USA... | reverse complement strand
GCATCCTTAGTATTTCTATTTAAAGGAATGAATCGCGCACTTTTCGATGGAATGTTAGGATTTACAGGTGGAGTAATGGTAGCCGCCAGTTTTTGGAGTTTATTGGCTCCAGGAATTGAAATGAGTCCAGGTGAAGGTTTTATTAAAGTAATACCAGCCGTTGTTGGTTTTGGTTTAGGAGCCTTATTTTTATTTGGTTTAGACAAAGTTCTACCTCATTTACACGTCAATTTTAAAGAATCAGAAAAAGAAGGTGTGAAAACTCCATGGCACAAAACAACATTATTAGTTTTAGCAATTACCTTACATAATATACCTGAAGGATTAGCAGTTGGAGTTTTATTTGGTGGTGTAGCTGCAGGGTTTGACGGTGCTACTATTGGAGGTGCAGTTGCATTGGCAATAGGAATTGGTTTACAAAACTTCCCTGAAGGATTTGCCGTTTCTATGCCAATTAGAAGACAAGGTCATAGCAAATGGAAAAGTTTTATGTATGGACAATCTTCGGCAGTTGTTGAACCAATTGCTGCGGTTATTGGTGCCTGGGCTGTAATGACATTTCAACCTATACTACCTTACGCTTTATCTTTTGCTGCAGGTGCAATGATCTTTGTAGTTGTTGAAGAGGTAATTCCTGAAACTCAACGAGATAAATATACCGATATAGCAACATTAGGGTTTATTGGAGGATTTATTGTTATGATGACATTAGATGTTGGATTAGGATAACCCAGCTATTCATAGAAACTTAAACAAAAAAACCAAGTAGTTCTCTACTTGGTTTTTTGTATATATACTATTTATATCATCTGTATTTTTTTAGCAACTGCCACAATCTGTATCGCAACTGCCATTACTCTTGGATTTAAAAAAGTATTTCTTAATTAAATAGCCAACCGCAATTCCAAGTATTATATATGCTAAAATATCTTGCATTAGTTAAAAATATTAAATGCTACTATCGCAGAAATATAGGCCAAAGCACCCATACCAATTAATTGTAATATAGGCCATTTCCAACTCTTTGTTTCTCTTTTTACAATTGCCAAAGTACCAATACATTGCATAGCAAATGCATAAAAAAGTAATAACGACATTCCTGTTGCTAAATTAAACCTTTTTTTCCCAGTTTTCTGATTTATCTCAGCACCCATTCGTTCTTTAATTGTACCAACATCTTCACCTTCACTTTCTACACTATAAATAGTTGCCAAAGCTCCAACAAATACTTCACGAGCAGCAAATGAACTAATTAAAGCAATTCCAATTTTCCAATCATATCCCATTGGTTGAATAACAGGCTCAATCATTTTACCCATATTACCAATATATGAATGCTCTAATTTATAGGATGCTATTTTCTTTTGAAGATCTTCTTTAGGTAAATTTACATTTTCTGACTGATTGCTAACATATTGTTCAGCATTTTTAAATGTATCTGATCCGTTTGATGCCAAAAACCACAATACTATAGAAATTGCTAAAATTATTTTACCAGCTCCAAAAATAAATGCTTTCGTTTTCTCAACCACTTCATAAAAAACATTCTTAACTGAAGGCAGTTTGTAATTTGGCATTTCAATTACAAATAAACTCTTCTTTTCTATTTTTAAAGTATAATGTAATAATATTGCTGATACAATCGCCGCTGCAAAACCTAAAAAATAAAGAGCCATTAAAGTTAACCCTTGTAAATTAAAAATTCCTAAAATTCTTTTATCTGGAATTATCAATGAAATTAAAATTGCATACACTGGCAAACGAGCAGAACATGTTGTAAATGGAACAACTAATATTGTAATTAATCGTTCTTTCCAACTACTTATATTTCTAGATGCCATAATGGCTGGAATTGCACAAGCGGTTCCTGAAATAAGTGGAATAATACTCTTACCACTCATTCCAAATTTTCGCATTATTTTATCCATTAAAAATACAACGCGACTCATATATCCAGTCTCTTCCAATATTGCAATAAACAAAAATAATATGGCGATTTGAGGTATAAAAATAACTACACCTCCAATACCAGGTATTACTCCTTCTGCAATTAAATTTGTAAAAGTCCCTTCAGGCAAATTATTAATGGCTAACTCACTTAAATTTGCAAAAAAACCATCAATTAAATCCATAGGAAAACTTGCCCATTCAAAAATTGATTGGAAAATTAATAACAAAATCCCAACAAATATCACATACCCAAATACCCTATGAGTCAACACTCTATCTAATTTAGATCTTAAATCTGTTGCTTGTGTTTTATCAACTTTATAAGTTCTCTTTAAAATATCATTTATAATTTGATATCTATAAATTGTTTCTTTATGCTGATACTTTTTAATTTTTTCAGCATCCGATTTTATAGTATCAATTTTATTATTTTGTTCTTTAGTTAAAAACGTACAATTTTCTTGCTGAGTTATAAGTAGCCATGACTTATATAATGAGAAATCAGAAAAATCAGATTTAATTTTATCAAAAAATTCTGAATCAATTTTATTCGAAATATTAGCAACAGGATCAGTATTCCAATTTTTATAATTTGCTATTTCATTTTTTAAATTTTCAATCCCAACCTTTTTTCTAGCACTTATTAAAACAATTTCCGTTTTCAACTCTGCTTTTAACTTCTCAATATCAATCGAAATTCCTTTTCGATCCATTTGATCAGCCATATTAATGGTTAAAATTGTAGGAATTTGCAAATCTTTAAGTTGAGAAAACAACAGTAAATTTCTCTTTAAGTTTTCAACTTCAGCTACAACAATAATTAAATCTGGATGTGAAGTACTTTCTTCATTCAAAAGGGTGTCAAGCACAATAGTTTCATCCAATGTTGTAGGATTTATACTATAGGTTCCTGGTAAATCTATAATTTCAGCAGTTAAACTATCTGAAATTTTACATTTTCCCTGTTTCTTATCAACTGTAATACCTGGATAATTTCCAACTTTCTGATTTAAACCAGTAAGCTGGTTGAATAAAGACGTTTTACCTGTGTTGGGGTTTCCAACCAAAGCTACGTTTACAACAGCATTGTTTTTCATTACTAAAGCTTGGTAATATTAATTTGTAGCGCCATTTCTTTACGAATTGCTAAATGGCTTCCATTAACTTTAATGTATAATGGGTCGTTTAATGGAGCAATTTGTAGTAACCTCACTTCTTTACCTGGTAAACATCCCATTTCCAATAAACAAAGAGGAATTGCATCTAAAGAAAAATCATCAATAACACCTTTTTCACCAATCTTTAAGTTTGCAATAGTATCGCCCATTATTAAGAATTATTATAAATAATATGTCGCAAATATACTAAATTAGAATGATTCTAAACAATGATAAATATCACTTGTCTTTAAATTCGTTCTGCAATATTTTAATATCTGAAATCAATCTTTCAATATCATCATTATCGGTACCATCATAATACCCTCTTATTTGTTGTTTTTTATCAACTAAAACAAAATTCTCAGTATGGATAAAATCCTGTAAACCGCCATCTCCTTCATCTAAAACAGTAAAGTAACTTTTTCTAGCTAAAGCATAAATATGTTTTTTATCACCTGTAGTTATATTCCATTTAGCATCAATCACACCTTTTTTATCGGCATATGCGCGCAATACAGAAACACTATCAATAACCGGAGTAACTGAAAGCGACAAAAATTTAATATCCTCATCATTTTTAAAAACTTCTTGTAGCTTCCCTATATTATTTGTCATTACCGGGCAAATAGTCATACATCTTGTAAAGAAAAAATCGGCTACATAAATTTTATCATTATAATCGTTTTGAGTGATAGTTTCTCCATTTTGGTTAATCAACTCAAATGGTGCAACTTTATGGTTTCTTCGAATATGTGTTAAATCCTCATCGACTAATTTAGGATTAACATCTGAAGGATTATAAACTGGTAATCTTTTTTCAGGTGTTAATAGGGTGTAAATGGCATAAATCATTATAATTGAAAAAAAAGCCATTATGACTAAAGTAGGAATTGATTTTTTAAAAAATTTTAAATCCATTTTTATTGTAAAGTTAAAGTACAAACTTAACACAATTAGCTAGGAAAGTTACTTTAGCAATCTAAAACTTTGTTAAATCTCTTTCCAACAATGTTTTTCCTTTTTACAACTGTATATAAAAACGTACATTTGTGCGATTTTATTTTTTAAATATATATGGAAGTAGTTATAAAAGCAGCACAATTCATTTTAAGTTTATCATTTTTAATTGTACTGCACGAGCTTGGGCACTTTATCCCAGCTAAAATATTCAAAACACGTGTTGAAAAATTTTATTTGTTTTTCGATTATAAATTTTCTTTGGTTAAAAAGAAAGTTGGAGAAACGGTATACGGTATAGGATGGATTCCTTTAGGAGGTTATGTTAAAATCTCAGGAATGATTGATGAAAGTATGGATACCGAACAAATGAAACAACCTGCACAACCTTGGGAATTTAGATCTAAACCAGCTTGGCAAAGATTGATTATAATGTTAGGTGGTGTTATTGTGAATTTTGTTTTAGGTATTTTAATTTACATCATGATAACATTTGTTTGGGGAATTGATTTTGTAAAGCCTGAAGGTGTAAAAGAAGGATTTGCGGTTCATGAAACTTTTAAAGAATATGGATTTGAAGATGGTGATAAAATTACCAAATTTAACGGTCAAGAACCACTAGATGTTACAGACGTAAACAAACATTTATTTCTAAGAGATATAAATTCACTTGAAGTAACTCACCTAAATGGAGAAACTGAAGTGATTGATATTCCTGAAAACATTGGTGAAATTATGTGGGAAAATGGGGTTATGCAACCATTTAACGCTAGAATTCCGGCAGTTATAGGTACTGTTGCTGCAGAATCTCCAGCAGAGGAAGCGGGACTATTGATGAAAGACAAAATTATCTCAGTTAATAACTCTCCTATTGGTTACTGGAGTGATTTTACTAAAGTATTAGCGGAATCTAATGGAAAAATTGAATTGGTAATTGAAAGAAATGGAATACAGGAAAATATTTCAGTTCAAACGGGAGATGATAAAGTTGTAGGTGTTAGACCGGATAGCTCAAATGTAATTGACATTCAGCATAAAGATTACTCATTATTAGAAAGTATCTCTAAAGGAAATTCTATTGCAATATGGACATTAAAAGATTATATCACTCAATTTAAATATGTATTCACTAAAAAAGGAGCAACTAGCATTGGTGGATTTATTGCAATAGGAAATATTTTCCCTTCAACTTGGAGCTGGCAATCATTTTGGAGTATTACTGCTTTCTTATCAATAATGCTTGGTTTTATGAATTTACTACCCATCCCTGCTTTAGATGGTGGTCATGTAATGTTTACTTTGTATGAAATAATAACTGGTAGAAAACCAAATGATAAGTTTTTAGAGTATGCTCAGGTTACAGGGTTTATTTTATTAATTGCCTTACTTTTATTAGCAAATGGGAATGATATAGTTAAGTTATTCTCTTAACTATACAATAATTTATAAAAAAAACTCCGAACAAATGTTCGGAGTTTTTTTTATATCAAATATTATAATTTTAGCCTTTGGGCTTGTCTCTATTCATACCTTTAATATCAACACTTGGTGCATCTTTACCTAAAAAGTATTTACTAAAGTGATCTGCTCTTAACCAAAACGAATACTCGGTCATTTTACCAAATCCATGACGTTGTCCTGGCATAACCATAAACTTAAATCTTTTATTTGCTTTGATTAACGCATTAGCCATTCTTATTGTTCCACCTGGATGTACGTTATTATCAACATCTCCTGTAATTAACATTAAGTTTCCTTTTAAATTTGAAGCCAAAGATTGATTTTTATCTATGTCATATTTGTAAGATGAGTTCCCATCTGCATCAATTTCTTCCTTAACACCATGGTGAGTTTCACTCCACCAGCTATTGTACATAGAATTATCGTGATTTCCAGCAGATGAGACAGCCGCTTTAAAGAAATCTGGATAAACAAGCATAGCTGCAGTTGACATAAATCCACCTCCAGAATGTCCATATATTCCAACTTTATCAATATTGATATATGAATATTTATCTGCTAATTGTTCTGCAACATACTTTTTATCTGCCAAACCATAATCCCTTAAGTTTCCATACCCATAATTATGATACCACTTAGACCTATCTGGATGTCCTCCTCTATTTCCCAAGGTAATAACAACAAAACCAACCTGAGCCATTCTATCAACCCTATCCATTCTAACTGAAAAAGCTTTGTTTACCGCCTCTGTTTGTGGTCCTGGGTATACATATTCCAGTAATGGATAAACCTTCGTAGAATCAAAGTCATACGGCTTATACATAACACCATAAATATCGGTAATACCATCATTAGCCTTCATTTTAAAAGTTTCAGGGAATTTATAACCCGTAGCAAATAATTGAGATAAATCTGCTTCTTCCAATTTCATTACAACTGAACCATTTGAATTTCTTAATTCGGATGATGGAACCGTATTTACTCTTGAAAAATTACTAACAAAATATTTGTTAGAATCTGACATACTAACTCTTGAAGTGTAATCACCAGCATTGATATTTTTTAAACCTGAACCATTTAAACCGATGCGGTATAAGTGAGCATAATAAGGATCCTGTTTTTTATCAACTCCATTTGCTGTAAAATACAAAACACGTTCTTTTTCATTAACTCCTTCAAAGCTATCAACATGATATGAACCTTTTGTAACCTGACTTTTCAAATTTCCTTTTGTATCATATAAATAAAAATGTGCCCAGCCATCACGTTCAGCCCAATGCAACATCTCTGTTTCATTATTAAACAATACCAATGGTCGTGTTTCAATATAAGTATTAAAACGCTCTTCAATTAAAACTTCTACTTCACCGGTATTGATATCAGCAACACAGATGTCCAATTTTTTTCTATCTCTACTAATTGTACTGAAATAGATTTTTCCTTTCTTCGAAAGCAACAATGTAGGAGTAAAATCATCATCGTAATTTGATTTCTTTACTGGTGCTCTGTAAACTGAAACACTTTGCTGTTTAACAGTATCAAGTTGAACTTTCACATGCTCTTTTGATTTGATATCAAAAACCAATACTTCAGTTTTGTAATACTCCTGTTCACCTGGCATATGATATTTATAAGTTTCAAGAGTAGGTCTTTTTTTAGCAACAGAATTTATTACCCATAGATCTTTTATATGTCTTGAATCATTTCTTTGAAATACAAACTTATTTGAATCATGTGACCAAATTCCATAAACTCGCTTTCTATCATCCTTTTTCTCTTCTTTACTTTCATTGTTTTCACCTCTTGAATTCCCTCCAAAACTATAGTTTTCGACTCCATCTTTTGTCCATTGATGCTCAACAATAGTAGTATCTTTTTCATCTTCTACCGCTTTTAAATAATTCTCTTTATCCATCCAAAATAAATTGAAGTTTTTAGAGAATAAAACAATTGAACTATCTGGAGCAATATTGGCCCATTTTTTAAAGTTCTCTTTTTCTTTAACATTATCTACTATGGTAAGTTTATTTCCGCCCAATTTATATTCAAGGTGGTAAACTTTTTTCTCCATTTTAGGTTTTTTCTTTTTTGCTTTTTTAGTCTCAGTTGAATCCTTCTTTACATTATCCCCTTCAGCTTCCTTCGCTTTTTCCTTTTCAACAACCTCAACCTCTTCAGTTGCAGTTACTCGAAATCGTATTGCGGTTTCATTTTTAACAAATTTAAACTTGAACTTAGGCAAATGCTGGGCATCATAAGGATCTTTCGTAATTTCTGTTAGCCACTTAGCCATTTTCTCATTATCAAATAATGAAGTTTTGGTTCTTCTATCGGCATCTACTAAATAATAGTTAGATCCATTAGTTGTTTTGTACTGATACCAGAATTTATTCCCTTTTTTTAACCAATGTGGTCTAACTGATGTAGAATGAACTAACTTAGCGAGATTCTTAGGAGAAAATTTTTCAGCTAATCTGTAATTTGGTATTGGAGTTTGTTTATCATTTTGCTCATTTTTATGAAGTTGAGCTGATATTATACTTGTACTTATAATGAATATAAGACACAATAAAGATTTTTTCATAATGTATTGGTTAATGTTGATTTTAAAAAAGTAAAGTTCTTTAAAACAACATACTTCACAAACTCTTAACTAAACTTTATAATATATTTAACAATTAGCAAAAAAAATCCTCGTTAAAAACGAGGATTTAAAATTTTATGTAGTTTGAAACTTAGTCTGCAAGTATAATAACCTTGTTTTCTTTCATTTCAATTGTTCCACTTTTGATATCTAAAGAATATTCTCCTTTGTCATTTGTGAAATTAGCTTCAAATTGCTCTTCAATTGTTATGTTATCACCTTTAAACTTCACAGTTCCATTAACAAGTAATGACACAATTGGTGCGTGATTATTCAACATTTGAAATTCTCCATTAACACCAGGAACAGATATTACTTCTACTTCTGACTGCAATAAAGTCGCTTCCGGAGTTACTATTTCTAAAATCATTTTTTTAGGTTTTAGATTTATACTTCAGCTAACATTTTCTCACCAGCATCAATTGCATCTTGAATTGACCCTCTTAAGTTAAATGCTGCTTCTGGATATTTATCTAACTCACCATCTAAAATCATATTAAACCCTTTAATAGTATCTTTAATGTCAACTAAAACACCTGGGATACCAGTAAATTGCTCTGCTACGTGGAATGGTTGAGATAAGAAACGTTGTGCTCTACGCGCCCTGTGTACAGCTAATTTATCTTCTTCAGATAATTCCTCCATACCTAAAATTGCAATAATATCTTGTAACTCTTTATAACGTTGTAACAGCTCTTTTACACGTTGTGCACAATCGTAATGTTCATCACCTAAAATATCTGCAGTTAAAATTCTTGAAGTAGAATCTAGTGGATCTACTGCTGGGTAAATACCTAACTCTGCAATTTTACGTGACAATACTGTTGTTGCATCTAAATGGGCAAATGTAGTTGCCGGCGCTGGATCCGTTAAATCATCCGCAGGTACATATACCGCTTGTACTGATGTAATAGAACCATTTTTTGTTGATGTAATACGCTCTTGCATTGCACCCATCTCTGTTGCCAATGTTGGTTGGTAACCTACTGCAGAAGGCATACGCCCTAATAATGCAGACACCTCAGATCCTGCCTGTGTAAAACGGAAGATATTATCTACGAAGAATAATACATCTTTTCCTTGTCCTTCACCAGCACCATCACGGAAATATTCTGCAATAGTTAAACCTGATAAGGCAACACGTGCACGTGCTCCAGGTGGCTCGTTCATTTGTCCGAATACGAAAGTAGCTTTCGATTCTTTCATTCCTTGTTTATCTACTTTAGATAAATCCCATCCTCCATCTTCCATAGAATGCATGAAATCATCACCATACTTGATAATTCCAGATTCTAACATTTCTCTTAAAAGGTCATTTCCTTCACGAGTTCTTTCTCCTACACCAGCAAATACTGATAAACCACCGTGACCTTTTGCAATATTGTTAATTAATTCCTGAATTAATACAGTTTTACCTACACCGGCACCACCAAACAATCCAATTTTACCACCTTTTGCATAAGGCTCAATTAAATCAATTACTTTAATACCCGTAAATAAAACTTCTGCTGAAGTTGATAAATCCTCAAATTTTGGTGCTTGTCTGTGAATTGGTAATCCGTTTTTACCTTCTTTAGGTAAATCTCCTAAACCGTCAATTGCATCTCCAATTACATTAAATAAACGACCATAAACATCATCTCCTATCGGCATTTGAATGGCGTCACCAGTAGCAACAACTTCAGTTCCTCTACTTAAACCATCTGTTGAATCCATTGAAATGGTTCTAACAGAATCTTCTCCAATATGTGATTGAACTTCTAATACTAATAGTGAACCATCCGGTCTTGTAATCTCTAAAGAATCATACAATTTTGGAAGTTCAGTACCCGATTCAAATTCAACATCGATAACTGGACCAATAATTTGTGCAACTTTACCTGTAACTTTTGCCATTACTTTAACTATTTATTTTTTTGATTTTTAGCCTTTTGAGTATTATCTCATTTTTAAAAGCGCAAAGATAGTTTTTTGATTTAATTTTTAAAAAAATTTATGACCTTTTTTAAAAAAAGAAACACTCTAAAAGTTTTAGAGTGTTTCCTTTATCCAAATTTAAATGTTATCAATTATGGATTAATGGTCCATGACACATAATATTGTGAACCAATTCTACCAACACCTGGTGCTCCTAAATATTCCTTTCCTCCTAAATTAGCTCCTCCTATTTTAAAAGTAGATTTAAAAGAAGGTACCGAATAATTAATTTGAGCATCAACAACTGTGCGAGCATCAATCATTGCATCTGCAAATGATGACTCCCATAAATATTCATCACTCCATCTAACATTGACATTGAAACCTAAATTTTCAATTATATTAGTATTCCCAAAGGAAACTTTAACTTTATGTTCTGGTGTATTAAACCCAGCTTCATAATCAGGATCTGATTTTTGATCAAAATCAAATTTTGCAAATGTATAATTCAATCCTACATTATAATTTCCAAATACTTTTGATGTAACACCTATACTTCCTCCATAAGAAGATATATCAGCTGCTGAATTTGTATAAACCTGAAAAGGCTTATAATCTCCATTTGAAATTGCAATTAATGCATTTGGCTGTTGAACGACAGGGTGAACATCTGAAAAATTAACCTGACCGTAATGCGGTACAACTACAGTTTTATTACCAATAAAATCTTCATATTTATTATAATAAGCACTCATATCAAATGCTAGTCTTCCAAACCCTGCTCTATACCCAAGCTCAAATGCCGTTACTTTTTCAGGCTTCACATAATCAAAATTTGCTACTTTCAACAATGCTGGGTTTGGTGAGCCTGCAGCTGCGCTAGCGCCAAATTCAAATAAAGATGCCAATGTATATGCGTTTTCATAAGCCAATCTTCCACTTAATTGAACTGAACTTGGGAAGCCTAATGATTGTGCAACACCACTATTTTCTAATGGAGTTGAAATATATCTATCTAAATTATCAGGAGCAGAACCAACTAAAATTGCTTGACCCGCATCTAAACCAATATATTGATCTTGAGTTGAAGGGTTTCTAAATCCTGTTTGAAAGGATGCTCTTAAATTTCGAGTTTTACCTTTTCCTAATGAATATGAGACCGTTAATCTTGGAGAATAATTTCCATCAAAATTCTTGGCTTTATCGTAACGTAATGATCCTGTAAATTTTAATCGATCATCAACTAATTTCTTTTGCATTTGCATATACGCACCATACTCATTATAATTAATTGGTCCATCATAATCTGTAAAAATTGTACCACTTGAATTCAATGAATATTGCCTCCATGAACCTCCTACCTGTACATCTGCAAAATCAACAATATCTCTTAAATTATAATTTACATCACCATGATAAATTTTTGTTTCATCTTGAAATTTCGCCCCTGTATTTAAATCAGGGTCGGCAGTTACCTTATCAAGGGCTGCTTTAAATTCTGGAGTACCTGGCTGTAAAGTTACAGTAGCATCAGCAAATTGTCTTGCTCCTGCATGTAAACTAGCTGAAGCATTTTGAACATCTGTCAATGATCCGCCAGCTCCTAAAATTTGACTTGCCCCAGTTGCATATGCTCCTGCGTAGGTACCAAACCACTGAGAAGCAGTTTGTCTGTTTAAATTAATTCCTGCAAATCTCATATCATAAGAATCCCCAGCATCTTCATCTGTAACATAACCTCTAACAAAGAAATTATCACCTCTTACTTCTAATTTATGCTGTTGCATAAAGAAGTTTTTGATAGCATATCTATTCGCTCCTTGATATATGGTATTTCCTGTACCTATTTTTGCATTATAAATAATTTCCAAATCGTCAGCAAAAGGCCTGTAGTGCAAAGCCATATCAACTTTAGCGCTTTGAGCTACATAATCAGTTAAATCAGATTCTTTATACCCTGTACGAGAAACATTATCTTCAGGTAATAAGTTGCTTGTACCAGGTGGAAGCTGACCTATAGATTCTAAGAACAACCCTACACCTTTAAGGTTCTTAAAAGATGTCGCTCCTAAATTCACCTCATCACCATAAACATTTGCTTGATCAAAAGCTGTTTGCCCTTCTATTGAAGAAATAACTGTATCTGCATTTCCCGCCCCAGTATCAATATATTGATTAAAATCTGTTGCATGCCACTCCGTACCTTTTAAAAATGAAAAAGAAGCTTTCGCTGCAAATTTATCACTAAACTTATGAGCCATTCTAATTCCAACATCAGTGAAATTATTATCTCCAGCAGCTTTTTGACTAGTAATTCCACTTTTCGTGTAAATACTAACGCCTTCTGAATTAAAAGGATTTTTACTTGTCATAAACAATATTCCATTAAAAGCATTAGCACCATATAGTGCTGAAGAAGCCCCAGGAAGTAATTCAACTGAGTTAACATCTAACTCAGACATCCCTAACAAGTTTCCTAAATTAAAATTTAAAGCCGGAGATGAATTATCCATTCCATCAACCAATTGCATAAATCTAGTATTTGCAAAAGTTGCAAACCCCCTTGTATTCACCGATTTAAAAGTTAAACTATTTGCATTGACATCAACTCCTTTTAAATTTGCCAATCCATCATAAAAAGTTGGAGACGACGTGTTTTTAATAGCTCGAACATCTAAATGTTCCACAGAAACCGGTGATTCAAGAATTCTTTCAGGAGTTCTTGAAGCCGACACAATTACTTCATCTAAAACTGTTGCCGCTTCATTAAGAACAACGTTTATAATTTGATTATTTTTAGTAATTTCAACTGTTGTTAAAGAATATCCTATAAGTGATACCTCAATCGAAAAAGGTGGTTCTTCCTTTGCTATGAAAGAGAAATTTCCGTCAAAATCAGTAGTTGTTCCTATAGATTTTCCAACAACCTTTATATTGGCCCCTGGTATTGGCATACCAGTACTTGCTTCTTTTACAGTTCCTGTTACTGTTGTTTGTGCAACCATAACTGAACCAATAAAAAGTGCACAAATAACACTCAATAATTTTTTCATAATTTTTATAGTAGTATTGATTAAACTGCTCGCAAAATACAATTAATTTCTAATTATCCTAAAAATACAGCCTATAAATTGATTTTATAGCAATTTTTACAGTTGTTTTTAATCATAATCTTAGCTTTTTTAAAGTCTTATTAAATAATTATCACTTTCAAATAAACTTAGGTAACATTTACCCATATAAGTATAAATGTCCACACAATTTATTCATCCATTTTAAATATTTTTATGAAATATTAAACCGTGTAAAAAACAGTTTAATTTTATTACATTTGTTTTCTACTAAAAACTAACTATTATGACAAAAATGATTCATTCTTATTGGGCTTACATTGTATTAATTATTTTAATTGCTGCAGTTGTAAATGCTATTATTGGTTTAAGCTCAAAAAAAGAATTTAAAGATAAGGATTTACGAATTTCCTTATTTGCTTTAATTGCATCTCACATTCAATTAATAATTGGATTTATAGCTTATTATACTTCAACTTTTTATGAATCAATGAAAAGTTTAGGAATGGGTGAGGTTATGAAAAACAGTGAATTAAGAAAGCCTCTTGTTGAACACCCTTTAATGATAATTATTGCCATTGCATTAATTACAATAGGGTTTTCAAAACACAAAAAGAAAACAACTGATAGTGCAAAATTTAAAACAATTGCTGTTTTTTATGGAATTGCACTAATTATTATCCTGGGAATGATTCCTTGGGGTTTATGGTTTACTAAATAATATTTTTTAACTCCCCAGATTTTTATCTGGGGTTTTTCTTTTTCATTATGAAAACAATTTTATCGTACATACTATCATCCATATTTTACCTTTTTTACGGATTTTTCTTATTATTTTTTCATGCCTTGCAATGGCTCGGATTTAATTTAGGAAAATATAAAGGTCATAAATTTACTGTAGATTTTATGAATGGTACACTTACCTATTTACTTTATGTTCTAGGTACTAGAATTAAATTCATCAATAAGCATGAAATTCCAGAAGATGTTCCATTGATTGTTGTTTCAAATCATCAAAGTATGCATGATATTTCTCCTTTATCTTATTTTTTAAGAAAATATCATCCAAAATTTGTTTCTAAAATAGAATTAGGGAAAGGAATTCCAAGTGTTTCTTATAACCTTACTCATGGAGGCTCTGTACTAATTGACAGAAAAGATGCTAGGCAATCATTATCTGCCCTAAGAGATTTTGGAAAGTACATAGAAAAAAACAAATATACTGCAGTAATATACCCAGAAGGGACCAGAAGTAAAGATGGAGTTCCAAAGCGTTTTTCTGAAAACGGTTTAAAAATGTTAACTAAGTTTGCTCCATCAGCATATGTTGTTCCTGTAACTATTAACAACTGCTGGAAACTTAACAAAAAAGGAATGTTTCCTTTAGAAATAGGTGTAAAGGTTACTTTTGAAGCTCATAAACCTATTGAAGCCAAGTCTATGAAATTTGATGAGTTGTTTGAAAAAGTAGAATCAACTATTAAAAATTCCGTAATTTAGCAGCCTACTACTACTAAATTAAAGACATGTCGGCACACAATATCAGGTTAGAGGTAATGCTAACCTTGGAAAAAAATATAGATACTTTTGTAGAAAAATATCTCATTACACCAGAAAAAGTTTGGCAACCCACAGATTTTTTACCAAATTCTCAAAGCGATACTTTTTTAGACGAAATAAAAGAAATTCAAGAACTTTCAAAAGATCTAAATGATGATTTTTGGACTGTTTTAGTTGGTGATACTATTACCGAAGAAGCATTACCTACTTATGAATCTTGGCTTTTAGATGTTGAAGGTATT
>Ga0193964_1000772_pt1 | contig 14967 bp, 20 predicted proteins | sample FB_7_MG_FD_140323 | JGI IMG/M metagenome (GOLD analysis project Ga0193964, IMG submission 140323) | Microbial mat bacterial communities from the Broadkill River, Lewes, Delaware, United States - FB_7_MG | ecosystem: Environmental > Aquatic > Freshwater > River > Microbial mats | place: USA... | reverse complement strand
TTATAATTATTACAAATTGCTTATTAATTTATATTTTTATATAAAAATAGTACTATGAATTTTATTTCTGAATTTGGTAAGTTCTCCATATTTATGGTTAAGGTATTCAGTAAACCGGAGCGTATAAAATTAACGTTTAAGGAGCTTACTGAAGAGTTAAATAAATTGGGAATACATTCAATATCAATTGTTGTTATAATTTCGTTCTTTATAGGAGCTGTTATAACACTACAAACTGCATATAATATTAGTACACCACTTGTTCCAACTTATCTAGTAGGATATTTAGTCAGAGAGTCTATGTTATTAGAGTTCTCGTCAACAATAGTAAGTTTGATTCTAGCAGGAAAGATAGGTTCAAATATTGCATCAGAGATAGGTACAATGAGAATAACAGAACAGATTGATGCTTTAGAATTAATGGGAGTAAATTCAGCATCATTTTTAGTTGCCCCTAAGATTTTAGCAGCAATGTTAATAAGCCCGGTTCTATATATATTTAGTGTTTTTATCGGAATAATTGGAGGAGTTATAGCTGGTCATTTCGGTGGAGTAGTAAATCTTGATGATTTTGTTAATGGATTGCAGTATAGCTTAAATACATATTATATTACATACTCGGTTATAAAGACTATCTTTTTTGGATTTGTTATAACAGCAATACCAGCATATTATGGGTATTATGTAACAGGTGGCGCTTTAGCTGTTGGGAAGGCTAGTACAAAAGCAGTTGTAAATAGTAGTATATTTGTTTTATTACTAAATCTTATTCTTACACAAATTTTACTAGATTAGATTATGATTAGTTTAAGAAATGTATATAAATCATTTGGTAAAAATGAAGTATTAAAAGATATCTCGGTAGATTTTGAGGCAGGAAAAACTAATCTGGTGATAGGAAGAAGTGGGTCTGGGAAAACAGTTCTATTAAAGTCGATCGTATCGCTTTATGGTGTTGATAGTGGTAGTATAAAGTATGTAGATCAAGATATCACTAAGATGGATTTTACAGCTATTAGAGAGCTTAGGAAAGAAGTGGGTATGCTATTTCAGGGTGGAGCTCTTTTTGATTCCATGACGGTTCTTGAAAACATAATCTTTCCTCTTAATTTCTTTTCTACCATGACTAAGAAAGAAAAGGTAAAAAGAGTTGACTTTTGTCTTGATAGAGTCGATCTTCAGGGAGTTGATAACTTATATCCTGGTGAGTTGAGTGGAGGAATGAGTAAGAGAGTTGCAATAGCAAGAGCTATTGCCTTAAATCCAAAGTATTTGTTTTGTGATGAACCTAATTCAGGTTTAGATCCTTTGACATCAATAGTAATAGATAAACTAATATCTGAAATTACTAAAGAGTTTAATATGACGACTATAATTAATACTCATGATATGAATTCAGTGATGGAAATAGGAGAGAAGATAGTTTTTATAAGTGAAGGAAGAAAGTGCTGGGAAGGCGAAAAGGAGAGTATCTTCACATCAGATAATGAAGAGTTGAATAATTTTGTATTTGCATCAGAGTTATACAAGCAAATAAAGAATGACAAAAAGTAAGAAGATTCTATTATATTTGTATTTAAATATAAACATCCAAATGAGATATATAAAATACCTGTTTCTATTCTTATGCTTTATTTCATGTAAAGAAACACCACAACCGCCAATAGATAAAACACTGTTTACATCAATATTGATAGATATTCATACAATGGATGCATATCAATCAACTGCTGCTAATGGTAGATACAGGGCTTCTGATTCAAGTAGTGATATAGAAAGAGGAGTGTTGTCTAAGTATAATATTACTAAGGCAGAATTTGATTCTTGCGTAAATTACTATTCAATGCATATTGTAGAATATGCTTCAATATATGAAGTTGTATTAGATAGTTTAAATAAGCGTAAGAATAAAATAGATGTAATTATTGCTGAGCATAGAAAGCGAGATACTCTTTCTATATGGCCTTATAGAGACAGTATAGATATGCAGAATGATACACTTACATCGTTAGAATTTGATGTACCATTCAATAAGATTGGATTGTATAAATTAGAATTAGAAGTGAAATTTGGGGGGAAAGATAAAGGAATAAAGAATATTATTACTGGATCTGCAATGGGTAAAGATACACTTATTTCTTTTGATACAATTAAAATTGCCAGAGACACTGTTTGGCGTAGATATTCACTTATAAAGCCTATCTCGGATTCAATATTTAAGAACATACACTTTTCTATAATGAAATGTTCAAATCTTGATTCAATAAAATCAAGAGATATAAAACTAAGGAGAATTAGATTGTTTAATCCTATAATTAAATCAACTCGTTTAAAACGCTCAAGATTTGAAATACCAGATATGATGGATATGCATAAAACCAGAAGATAATATTATGCGTAAACTAACATCAAATTATACGTATACGGAAAAGTGGGGTCTGCTAAAACAGTCAATTATTGAGATAGACGATAATCAAGTAAAAACAATAATTGATACAAAGGGAGATTTTAAGGAAGTTGCAGGCTTAGAATACTATTCTGGAGTATTTATTGTAGGAGAAATTTCCATGCTTGAATTTAATAGGTTAAAAAAAGCCAAATGTTCATGTAAAGAACTCTTTGCTCAAATGAAATATACACCAGATTCAGTTTTTCTTTTAACCAAAATCGACTACGTAAATATGCAACTGAAAGATGATTCTGAAATTAAAAGATATTTGTAGAAAAGGGTTTGGACTATTTCCAAACCCTTTTTGTATTTATTCGATCTCATTCTCATTAATTAATATTCCTTTTTCTGTCATGACCCAGCATGATGACTCCTTGTAATTTCTGTAGAAATTTTTGAAATTATCATTATCTATTTCTGCATGTTCATATGTGTAGTCGTCAAGGCATATTTTCTTGTCAACAGGAATTTTAATAAATATAGTTAGTTGTTGATCTTTCCATTTAATATCGTTATTTATATTAAAATATCTGTCAAGGTGCAGAATAGAATCTTGTAAATTCCAATTGTAAGAAATGTTCTCTGTAGCTTTAAATGCACCTTTCTTTGTTTTATCTTTTGCCTGTCTCTTTATAATAAGTTCGTAGCTTGATGTCTCCGATTTTTCAAATATTATTTGAGGCTTACCATATAATACAGTGTAGTCATCAACATTTGCAAAATATATATCCTTAATAACAAGAGCATCATCATCGTGGGTTAATTCATTATTCCTATTATTAATGTAGATAACATCTTTAATAGTTGAATCTAAATTAGCTGCAATAGTATAATTATCAGCTTTTTCTTTAAAATTTTTAAACTGATTCCCTCCAATAAGAGCTAGGTTTACAATACCAAAAATCCACAATCCTAAGCAAGTAAGCGTAATTATAGCTCCTCCTGATCTGAATTTGAAAATGAGTCTAAATCCTAGATAAGTTATTAAGAAAAATGGTATGCATATAACTAGGAATAGGCATATGTAGAATAGTGTTAGATTAGCAGAACTTAACACTAAGTCTGGAATCGTACTTATAATATTAAAATCTACAAGAGGAAGAATAATTGAATTTGCTAGAAATAATGAACTAATAAAGCTGATTATTACAATTATCCCAAGTCCTGCTAAACATGTCCCTATTAGGATAGAAAGTACTTTACCTAATGAGTTAAACGTATCATATAGAGTATCACCAATCTTTGAAGCAGTAGATTTAAACTTAGGGGTATTTTTTTTTAGATTGTCCTTTACTTCCTCGTATTCCGATTTAATTGTTTTTTCTATGTTTGATACATTTATCGGCTCCCCCTTCATTTCTAATTTCTGAAGTGGTGTAATTGCCTTTGGAACTGTGGCCCATAATATTATATATATTATAAATGGGAATCCATATCCAAATAAACATAAAATCACTAATATCGTTCTAATTAGTAATACCGGTAGGCCAAAGTATGCAGCAATACCTGCTGAGACTCCTCCAATAATACGTTTATCGTCATCACGATATAGTTTTTTGTTTACTTTATAAGTGTGTGAATTTTCATCATTTGATTCTTCACCAAAGATATCTTCTGGCGAACCTAAAATATCTATAATCTCATTAATGGTTGAAATTGAGAATACAACATTATCACTTTCTTTTCTTTCATTAAGAAGTTCAGCGATTCGTTGTTCAATATCCTTAACTATTTCTTTAGCTTCATCATTCTCTCCATAGTGTTTTTCAAGTTTATTGAAATAAAGTAATAGTTTGTCGTATGCATCCTGGTCAATATGATATATATAGCCAGCAATATTTACATCTAAAGTTTTTTTCATATCTCAAATATTAGTCGTTAGTTTCTTTTAGTTTGTTAACTGCATTCTGTAGCAGAATCCATGAATTTTCTAATTCGTTAAGAAAATCATTGCCCTTTGTGGATAGGCTATAGTACTTTCTTGGAGGTCCTTGAGTTGATTCTTCCCACCTATAAGTGAGATATTCAGCATTCTTTAATCTTGTAAGAAGCGGATATAATGTACCCTCAACAACAATCATTTGAGATTCTTTAAGCTCTTTAATAACGTCAGAGGCATATGAATCTTTTCGTGATAGTATTAGAAGAATACAGTACTCTAACACTCCCTTTCTCATTTGTGATTTAATGTTTTCTGCATTCATTTCCTTTATTTTAGTTAAATATACCGTTGTGTGTTATACAAATATATGTAATAATATCAGAACTATGCAAAACATAGTAGTGTATTTTAGGAATATTTAACATTTAAAGTGCTGTGGGAATGGGAATTGTCCGATAGTGGACAACTACTATTTTTAGTAATGATAATGCTAAGGTATTTGTATCCTATTTGTATGATTAGCATATATGAACCATACAGGAACCATACAGGAACCATACAGGAAGCATACAGGAACCATACAAGAAGGTGGAAGTAAATGTATTGTAGATAGCTTCTATATATGTGTATATATAAAAATACCCTCCTGGAGAAAACTCCAGGAGGGTAAGTAATAAAATATTTTTGTATGCTTATGCTTCTTGAACAGTAACAACGCTATCCATACCTTTTTGAACCGCAGTCATATTCATAGGAATAAGTTTGTGGTGACGTTCTGGTAGAGATTTAGTTAAACCTTTCTCAACATCATCTTTACCTAGGATAGGTTTGATGTTCATGAATCCTCCAAGGATAATCATGTTGAAAGTCTTAGGGTTACCAAGTTCAGCAGCAAGAGCTGTACCTTCAATCTTGTAAATATTAATATCTTTACGAGTTGGATGCTTAGTAATACCGTTTGGATCATAAAGAAGAGTTCCACCAGGTTTCACTTGCTCTTCAAATTTGTCCATAGACTGCTGATTAAGGATAATAGCAGTGTCAAATTTAACAAGAACAGGAGAACTGATTCTCTCGTCGCTAATGATAACAGTAACGTTAGCAGTACCACCACGCATTTCTGGTCCGTAAGAAGGCATCCAAGATACTTCCTTATCTTGCATAATTCCTGAGTAAGCAAGAATTTTACCCATAGATAAAACACCTTGTCCACCAAAACCTGCAATAATTATTTCTTCTGTCATAGCTTCTAGTTGTTTAAAATGTTTATTTAATACCTTTATCTCCGTCTTTCATATCTCCAAGAGGATACATAGGGAACATTTTATCCACCATCCACTCGTTAGATTTTACTGGAGACATTTTCCAGCCAGAGTTACAAGTACCAACAACCTCAACAAATGAAGTACCAATATTTTTACCTGCATTCTCAAAAGCTTTTCTAATAGCTTTTTTAGTCTTGCGAACAGCAGCAGGAGTATGAGCAGCCTGTCTAGTTACATAGCAAGTACCAGGAAGTTGAGCGATAAGCTCAGTAATCTTCATAGTATAACCATTAAGCTCAGGATCTCTACCATAAGGAGTAGTTGCAGTAACCTGTCCTTCAAGAGTAGTTGGAGCCATCTGTCCTCCTGTCATACCATAGATAGCATTGTTGATAAAGATAACAACGATGTTTTCGCCACGGTTACATGCGTGCATAATCTCAGCACAACCAATAGAGGCTAAATCACCATCACCTTGGTAAGTAAATACATACTTCTCTGGGTGAAGACGGCTAGTTGCTGTAGCAAGAGCTGGAGCTCTACCGTGAGCAGCTTGTTGCCAGTCTATATCAAGGTAATTGTAAGCAAGTACAGAACACCCTACTGGAGAAACTCCGATAGTTTGATCTTGTATTTCCATCTCTTCAATAACTTCTGCTACTAATTTATGAACAACTCCATGAGTACATCCAGGGCAATAGTGCATAATGTTATCAGTAAGAACTGGTGTCTTTCCGTACACCTTGTTCTCTTCTTTAATTATATCGTTTAATTCCATGATATTAAGCTCCTTTAATTAATTGTTCAAGTGCCTCAACGATTTCTTCAGGGCTATGGATAATACCACCACAACGACCGAAGTGCTCAACAGGGATAGCACCGTTAACAGCTAGACGAACATCGTCAACCATTTGTCCAGCACTCATCTCTACAGTTAGAATTCCTTTTAATTGAGGAACTCTTGCTTGAATTGCTTTTGTAGGATAAGGGAATAAAGTAATTGGACGAAGAAGTCCTACTTTAATACCTTTTTCTCTAGCTATTTCTATAGATTTTTGACAGATACGAGCAGAAGAACCATAAGCTACGAACATATAGTCAGCATCTTCACAGTTAATTTCCTCGAACATCACATCATTTTCTTCCATAGCCTTATATTTCGCTTGAAGCTTATGGTTGAATTGCTCTTGCTTATTTGAATCTAAGTCAAGAGAAGTTGATATGTTACGTGTTCTATTAGCTTTTTTACCAGTAGTAGCCCATGAACCAGAAATCTTTTCAATTTCTTCATCAGTCCAACGTGGTTTCATAGGAGAAAGTTCAACTTTTTCCATCATCTGTCCGATAACACCATCAGAAAGAATCATTGCAGGGTTGCTATATTTGAAAGCTAATTCAAAAGCAAGATCTACGTGATCATTCATTTCTTGTACAGAAGCAGGAGCAAGAACTATCAAATGATAATCACCGTGACCTCCACCTTTACAAGATTGGTAGTAATCTGATTGAGCAGGTTGGATAGTACCAAGCCCTGGTCCTCCTCTAACAACATTTACAACTAAAGCTGGTAACTCAGCACCTGCTAAATATGTAATACCTTCTTGCTTAAGACTTACGCCCGGACTAGAAGATGAAGTCATTACTTTTTTACCGCAAGAAGCACCACCATACACCATGTTGATAGCAGCAACCTCACTCTCAGCCTGAAGGACAACCATTCCAGTTTCCTCCCAAGGCTTGCGTATCATAAGAGTTTCCATTACTTCGGACTGAGGAGTAATAGGGTAACCAAAATATCCGTCACATCCGCAACGAATAGCAGCTTCGGCTATAACCTCATTCCCTTTCATTAATCTTACTTCTGCCATTTCTTTATAATTTTTGAAGTTTTAATTTTAATTAAGCCTTAGCTTTATATACAGTAATACAACTGTCAGGACAAACAAGTGCACAACTTGAACAACCAATACATGCTTCAGGGTTTGCCATATGAGCGTATTGGTAGCCTTTACCATTAACCTCATGAGCAAGCTGAATAACATTAGTTGGACATGCGACCACACAAAGTTCACATCCTTTACATTTTTCTACGTCAACGACGATAGCTCCTCTAACTTTTGCCATAGCTTATTAGATTATGAATTTATAATAATACGATGTTATTTGCTTAGGATCTCTAATCAAATTTCGGCTTAAAGTTATAAATTAAAATGAAAAGTATGAGAAAAATCTAAAAAAATTAAGTTGCTGAAATATTGGTAGATAGGCATACCTTATTATATATAGGGAATTAGCAATAAGAAATAATGAAATAATTGTAGGATTATATTTATATTGGAAAGCAAATTCGTAAAAAACCTGTGTGAAGCAGAAAGTACTGATATGTAGTCTTTTTAAGTGAAAAAAAATCTGTAAAATGCTTGTTTTTAAATTATTAATCATATATTTGCAGGCCGAAAATTATGTAATTGTAATTAATAAAAAAGTAATTGTATGCCTACTATTCAACAGTTAGTAAGGAAAGGAAGAACTAATAAAGTGGAGAAAAGTAAATCTCCAGCATTAGATGCTTGTCCTCAAAGAAGAGGTGTTTGTGTACGTGTTTACACTACTACACCAAAGAAGCCTAACTCTGCGATGAGGAAAGTAGCAAGGGTTAGATTGACAAATGGTAAGGAAGTTAATGCTTACATACCAGGAGAAGGTCATAACTTACAAGAGCACTCAATTGTTCTTATTCGTGGAGGTAGAGTAAAAGACCTTCCAGGGGTAAGATATCACTTAGTGCGTGGTGCCCTAGATGCTTCAGGAGTTGATGGACGTACTCAAAGACGTTCAAAGTATGGTACTAAGAGACCTAAGGCTGCTAAAAAGTAGTAAAAGGAGTTAGTACAAGTTGAATTAAGGAGTTTTAGTTTATGTGTTGTTTCAAATTAGTTGAGTAAATAATCGAAAGATTGTTGAAGACCTGTTTGACAGCTGAAATTAACGAATAGCTCGTAAACAAACAAAGAAGATGAGAAAATCAAAACCAAAAAAGAGAATCTTATTGCCAGATCCAAAATTTGGAGATACATTGGTAACTAGATTCGTAAACGACCTTATGGTTGATGGAAAGAAGACTCTTGCATTCAAGATTCTTTATGATGCTCTTGATATCGTTGATGAGAAATTAGCGAAGAAAGAGGAAAAAAATCCTTTAGATATCTGGAAAAAAGCGTTGGAAAATATTACTCCAGCAGTTGAGGTTAAGTCTAGAAGAGTTGGTGGAGCTACATTCCAAGTACCAATGGAAATCAGACCATCAAGAAAGACATCTATTTCTATTAAAGCAATGATTCTTTTTGCTCGTAAGAGATCAGGAAAATCAATGGCAGAGAAATTGTCAGCAGAGATTATGGCTGCTTACAAAGAAGAAGGTGGAGCTTTTAAGAAGAAAGAAGATACTCACAGAATGGCAGAAGCTAATAGAGCATTTGCACATTTCAGATTTTAATTGGAGGATTAAAAGATGGCAAAAAGAGATTTACATTTCACTAGAAACGTTGGTATCATGGCTCATATTGATGCCGGGAAGACAACGACAACAGAAAGAATTCTGTTTTACACTGGTGTGAACCATAAGATTGGAGAGACTCATGATGGGGCTTCTACAATGGACTGGATGGAGCAAGAGCAAGAAAGAGGTATTACAATTACTTCTGCAGCTACAACTTGTTTCTGGAATCATAAAGACAGTAAATATAAGGTTAATATAATTGACACTCCGGGTCACGTTGACTTTACAGTAGAGGTTGAGCGTTCATTAAGAGTATTAGATGGCTGTGTTGCCTTATTCTGTGCTGTTGGTGGTGTTGAAGCTCAGTCTGAGACTGTTTGGAGACAAGCTGATAAATATAACGTACCTAGAATGGGATTTGTAAATAAGATGGACCGTTCTGGTGCTGACTTTTACAAAGCTGTTCGTGAGGTAAAAGAAAAGTTAGGAGCTAATCCTGTGCCTCTTCAAATTCCTATTGGAGCTGAAGATACATTTGCAGGTGTTATCGACCTAGTGAAGATGAAGGCAGTAATTTGGACTGATGATGCAAACATGGGTTCAACTTTTGAATATAAGGATATTCCTGCTGAAATGGAAGCTGAAGCTAACGAATGGAGAGAAAAAATGGTTGAGGCTGTTGCAGTAAGCGACGAGGCTTTAATGGAGAAATTCTTCGAAGCTCCTGAATCTATTACAGAAGACGAGCTTAAAGCTGCTATACGTAAGGCGACAATTTCGATTGAAATTATCCCAATTATGTGTGGTTCTGCTTTCAAAAACAAAGGAGTTCAAACACTTCTTGATGCTATGATTGAATTCTTACCTTCTCCTCTTGACCTTGAGCAACTTCAAGGAAACGAACCAGGAGATGAAGAAGCTAAGATTAATGTTAATCCTGATGCTGAAGAGCCATTAGTAGCTCTTGCATTTAAGATTGCAACAGATCCATTCGTAGGTCGTTTATGTTTTACTAGAGTATATTCTGGTAAGATAGAAGCTGGTTCATATGTATTTAATGCAAGAACTGGTAAGAAAGAGAGAATTTCTCGTTTATTCCAAATGCATTCAAATAAGCAGCAGCCTAAAGAAGTAATTGAAGCTGGTGATATTTGTGCTTGTGTAGGATTTAAAGATATAAGAACTGGAGATACACTATGTTCTGTTGATCGTCACGTAGAACTTGAGTCTATGACTTTCCCAGATCCAGTTATCCAGGTATCTGTTGAGCCATTAACTCAGAAAGATACAGAAAAAATGGGTATCGCTTTAGCTAAATTAGCTGAAGAGGATCCAACATTTACAGTTCATACTGATGAGGATACTGCTCAAACAGTAATCGGTGGTATGGGTGAGCTTCACCTTGATATTATCGTTGACCGTATGAGAAGAGAATTTAAGGTTGAGTGTAATCAAGGTGCTCCTATGGTGACTTATAAAGAGGCTATTACTCAAGAAGTTGAACATAGAGAAGTATTTAAGAAACAATCAGGTGGTCGTGGTAAATTCGCAGATATTCAGTTCCGTCTAGGTCCTGTAGATGCTGATTTCGAAGGAGAAGGATTGCAGTTTGTTGATGAGATTAAAGGAGGAAGAATACCTAAAGAATTTATACCTTCTGTTCAAAAAGGTTTCGAAGCGGCTATGGCAAACGGTGTGCTTGCTGGATACGTTGTAGATTCTCTTAAAGTTGTATTATTTGATGGATCATTCCACCCTGTGGATTCTGATCAGTTGTCTTTCGAGATGGCTGCTAAGATGGGATTCAAGGCGGCTTGTGCTAAAGCAGGACCAGTTATACTTGAGCCTATTATGAAACTGGAAGTCGTTACTCCAGAGGAATTTATGGGAGATATTATTGGAGACCTTAACCGTAGAAGAGGACAGGTTGACAGTATGGATTCTAGAGCAGGAGCACGTGTCGTGTCTGCAATGGTACCATTATCGGAGCAATTCGGATATGTTACAGTTTTAAGAACACTATCTTCTGGTAGAGCAACATCATCTATGGAATTTGAGAAATTTGCTGAAGTTCCTAAAGGTATTGCAAAAGAAGTAGTGGAGAAAGCGAACGGAAAAGTTGAATTATTATAAATAAGAATAATTATCATGAGCCAAAAGATTAGAATCAAACTAAAATCTTACGATCATAACTTGGTTGACAAGTCAGCTGAGAAGATTGTTAAGACAGTAAAGGCTACTGGTGCAGTTGTAAGTGGTCCTATTCCACTACCAACTAACAAAAAGATTTTCACTGTAAACAGATCTACTTTCGTTAACAAGAAAAGTAGAGAGCAGTTTCAGTTATCATCTTTTAAGAGACTAATTGATATTTATAGCTCAACAGCTAACACTATCGATGCTCTTATGAAGTTGGAATTGCCAAGTGGTGTTGAAGTAGAAATCAAGGTTTGATAGGCGGCGAAGTAAAGATGTCGCGTTAGTTAAATTAACAAATTAAAAAAAGTAAAAATGCCAGGTTTAATTGGAAAAAAAGTCGGAATGACATCCGTATTCAGTGCCGAGGGAAAAAGTATTCCATGCACTGTTATTGAGGCTGGTCCATGCTATGTATCACAGATCAAGACTATTGAGACTGATGGATACGAGGCGGTTCAAGTTGGATATGCAGACAAGAAAGAGAAGCATACAACTAGACCATTAGCTGGACACTTTAAAAAAGCAGGAATTGCTCCTAAAAAGAAACTTGTAGAGTTTTCTGGATTCGAGCAAGAAATGGTACTAGGTGCTGAAATCAACGTTGAATTATTTGCAGATGCTGCATTCGTTGATGTTACAGGTTTATCTAAAGGAAAAGGATTCCAAGGGGTTGTAAAACGTCATGGATTCGGAGGAGTTGGTCAAGCAACACACGGACAGCACAACAGATTACGTGCGCCAGGTTCTATTGGAGCTTGTTCTACACCATCTAGAGTATTTAAAGGAATGAGAATGGCTGGTCAGACTGGAAATAAGACTGCTACTGTTCAAAACCTACAAGTACTTAAGGTAATCCCTGAGAACAATTTATTATTAGTTAAGGGCTCTGTACCAGGAGCAAAAGGTTCATACTTAATTATAGAGAAGTAATGGAGTTAAGTGTATATAATATTGCCGGAAAAGAGACAGGTAGAAAAGTAGAGCTTAATGAGGCTATCTTCGGAGTAGAGCCTAATGAGCATGCTATCTATCTAGATGTGAAGCAGTACTTGGCTAACCAACGTCAAGGAACTCACAAGGCTAAAGAAAGAGGTGAGATCTCTGGAAGTACAGCTAAACTTAAGAAACAAAAAGGAACTGGTACTGCCAGAGCAGGTAGTATCAAATCTCCAGTTTTTAGAGGGGGAGGTAGAGTATTCGGTCCTAGACCAAGAAACTACAACTTCAAACTAAACAAGAAACTTAAGCAATTAGCACGTAAATCAGCGTTAGCAATTAAAGCTTTAAACAACAAGATACAAATTGTTGAAGACTTTAATTTAGAGACTCCAAAAACTAAAGGATTCATTTCTATCTTAAACAACTTAAAAGTTGAAGAAAGAAGACTTCTTATAGTAATGAGTGAGGCAAACGAAAACGTAGTTTTATCGTCACGTAATCTTCAAAATGTAGATGTTGTTAGAGTTAACGATTTATCTACATATGCAATTATGAAGGCTTCTGCAATTATGTTTGTTGAAAGCTCAGTAGAGGGATTAGACGAAATGTTCAAGCTAAATTAATTTTTGAAAGATGGAAATAGTTTTGAAGCCCATAGTAACTGAGAAAATGACAGATCTAAGCGAAAAATTTAATCGTTTTGCATTTGTTGTTTCAAAGGAAGCTAACAAGATAGAGATAAAGAAAGCAATCGAAGAAATGTATGAAGTGTCTGTTAAAGATGTTAATACAATGAATTACGCTGGAAAAACAAAATCTAGAAATACAAAAGCTGGATTAATCCAAGGTAAAACTGCTTCATACAAGAAAGCGATTGTAACACTACAAGATGGTGATAGTATTGATTTTTTTAGCAATATTTAATTAAAATGGCTGTAAGAAAATTAAATCCTGTAACACCTGGACAAAGACACTGTGTAAGAAACGTGTTGGAGCAGGTTACTACAGATAAACCTGAAAAATCATTGTTGAGACCAATGACAAAATCTGGCGGTAGAAATAACGCTGGAAAGATGACAATGAGATATATAGGTGGTGGTCACAAGAAGAGATATAGACTTATCGACTTCAAAAGAGAGAAAGATAATGTACCAGCAACAGTAGCAACAATAGAGTATGATCCAAATCGTACTGCATTAATTGCACTTTTGGTATATGCTGATGGTGAAAAACGTTATATCGTTGCTCCAAACGGTTTGGAAGTAAACCAAACTGTAATGAGTGGTGATGATTCAACTCCTGAAGTTGGAAACGCATTAACATTAGCTAAAATTCCTCTTGGAACTATAATACACAATATTGAGTTAAGACCAGGACAAGGTGGTGTAATAGCACGTAGTGCTGGATCATACGCTCAATTAGTGTCAAGAGATGGTAAATACGCTTTCATTAAGTTACCTTCAGGTGAGGTTAGAATGATTCTTTGTACTTGTAAAGCTACAATTGGTACTGTATCTAATTCAGACCATGCATTAGCAAGATCAGGAAAAGCTGGTCGTACAAGATGGCAAGGAAGAAGACCTCGCGTACGTGGTGTAGTAATGAACCCAGTTGATCACCCAATGGGTGGTGGTGAGGGTAAAAACTCAGGAGGACACCCACGTTCAAGAACTGGCGTATTAGCTAAGGGGTACAAAACACGTGCACCAAAGAAAGCGTCAAGTAAGTATATTGTTGAAAGAAGGAAAAAATAACTTAATAGTTAGAGTATGAGTCGTTCATTAAAAAAAGGCCCTTTTATTGACTTTAGTCTGGAAAAAAAGGTATTAGTTATGAATGAAGGCCCTAAGAAAACTGTCATTAAGACATGGGCTAGACGTTCAATGATATCACCAGATTTTGTAGGTCACACTATTGCTGTACACAATGGTAATAAATTTATTCCTGTTTATGTTACTGAGAATATGGTAGGTCATAAGCTTGGAGAATTTGCACCAACACGTACATTTAAAGGTCACGCAGACAAGAAGAAAAAGTAATGTGTGGCGAAAGTATAAACTATAAGAATAAGTAGTAAAATGGGTGCTAGAAAAAGATTAAGAGCAGAAAAAATAAAAGAGGACAAGCAGCAAAGAGCTTTTGCTTCATTGCGTAACTGTCCTACTTCCCCTAGAAAAATGAGGCTTATGGCTGATATGATTAGGGGAATGGAAGCTAATAAAGCTTTGGACGCATTAAAATTTAGTCCACAAGCGGCATCAGTTAGTATGGAAAAGTTATTGCTTTCAGCAATAGCTAACTGGCAAGCTAAAAATGAAGGAGCAAGAATTGAAGACAGTGGTCTTTTTGTTCAGTCGGTATTTGTTGATTCAGCAAGAATGCTTAAGAGACTTAGACCAGCTCCTCAAGGTAGAGCTCACAGAATCCGTAAAAGATCAAATCATGTAACTATAACCTTGGGTAGCAAAACTGCCGAAGATATTAATACTAAAGAATAAGCATTATGGGACAAAAAGTTAATCCTATAGGAAACAGATTAGGAATCGTAAGAGGTTGGGATTCTAATTGGTTCGGTGGAAAAAACTACGGTGATAAGCTTGTTGAAGATTATAAAATCAGAAAGTATCTTAATGCACGTTTAGCGAAAGCAAGTGTAGCTAGGATTATCATCGAGAGAACCCTTAAGTTGATTACAATTACTATCAGCACTGCACGTCCAGGTATTATTATCGGT